>OGQU01000008.1_pt1 | contig 233169 bp, 143 predicted proteins | sample 1553341 | NCBI WGS metagenome assembly OGQU01 (sample SAMEA2579920, study PRJEB22360) | human gut metagenome | biome: human gut; feature: human-associated habitat; material: faeces | place: Denmark | collected 2008/2010 | reverse complement strand
AACCAGGTAAAGGTAACACTTTTATGCGTACTAAACTGAAAGATGTAGTTAGCGGATACGTTCTCGAACGCCGTTTCAACATCGGTGAAAAGTTGGAAGATGTACGTGTAGAACGTCGTCCATACCAATTTTTGTATAAAGAAGGAGAAGATTATATCTTTATGAACCAGGAAACATTCGACCAACATCCTATCGCTCACGATCTGATTAATGGTGTTGACTTCCTGCTCGAAGGTTCAGTATTGGAAGTTGTTTCTGATGCTTCTACTGAAACTGTACTTTATGCAGACATGCCGATCAAGGTTCAGATGAAGGTGACTTATACAGAACCGGGCATGAAAGGTGATACAGCTACTAACACACTGAAACCTGCAACTGTGGAATCAGGTGCAACAGTACGTGTTCCTTTGTTCATCAGCGAGGGTGAAACAATCGAAATCGATACTCGTGACGGTTCTTACGTAGGACGTGTGAAAGCATAATTTGCAAAAACATATAAAAATAGCCGGGAGTCCAAGGACTTCCGGCTATTTTTATATTCATACAGTTCTATTATTTATATCCTGCAGCTTTCGCAATTCTTTTAGGAATTTCTGTATTGTCAATCTTCTCACCAAACAGTTGAGAACCTGCACCAATAGCAAATACAGGAACATAACCGGCAGAGTGCCCGCCACTTACCCAACCTATCATAGCGATTTCATCCATCACTTCCTTTGCACGTGCAGCCATCGGTTCGCTCTTAGAGTACATACTTTCAGCAAATACGACTTTATTCTTCACGAATGATTTCTCAAATTCATCACGCAACGTCTTTTCCTGTTCCCAAGAAAGAGGGAATTGTTTCCAGAAGCCCATTTCTTCGCCGAGGAATGTTTTCATGTCCTCCCAAGTGACTTTATTGCCTTTTGATTTTCTCAATTCACTGATACGTTGTGAAAGTCCGTCAGCAGAATGTTTCTGATATTGCAATGCTTTCAGGTTCAACGCATATTTTCCCGTACCGAGCACGATACCACCTGTTTCATGGTCTGCGGTAATCACAATCAGCGTTTCTTTCGGATGTTTCTTATAGAATTCATAAGCTACTTTGATGGCATTATCCATGTCTTTCACTTCGTTGAACACAGTAGCGGCGTCATTAGCGTGGCATGCCCAGTCTATTTTACCTCCTTCTACCATCAGGAAAAAGCCTTTATTATTGCCTTTAGTAAGAAAGTCAATAGCACTTTCCGTAATTTGTGCTAATGTCAAATCATTCTCTTTGCGGTCAATAGCATAAGGCAGACAAGAAGGATTGGCTCCCTCTTCCTGAATCAAGATCATCTTTTCTGCTTTTGCAGCTTTTGCCTTATAGTCATTGTAACCACGTGCTACTGTATATCCTGCCTCTTCAAAAATAGGGAAAATGCTCGGAGCTTCTTTCTTGTCATAAGTGGTGGTAGGTTTCAAGAAACCACCGCCTGCATAAAAATCGAAATTGGCTTTCGGCAAATCAAGAGCAATTTCATAATTCATATTACGATCGGGTTGATGTGCATAAAATGCGGCAGGAGTAGCATGATCCACACTGACAGAAGTCGTTACGCCCACCTTTTTTCCTGCTTTCTTTGCTTTTTCTGCGACAGTCTGAATAGCATTTTTATCTTCTCCTACAGAAATAGCGCCATTATAAGTTTTCTTTCCTGTTGCCAATGCAGTACCTGCAGCTGCAGAGTCTGTTACTGAATTTTTAGCAGAGAAAGTGGTTGCTACGGTAGCAACCGGAAATTGAGTAAATAACAAAGGCTCGACTCCAATACGACCATTTTGAATTTCCGCCTGATACATCTCCGTACCATTTACTTGATTGACTCCCATTCCATCTCCGATGAAATAGAATACGTACTTTGCCTGCCCGTTGGCTACAACGGAGATAAGGACAAAGAACAGTGTGTAGACTAACTTTTTCATTTTCTAGTATATTTATTTTAGATTAGTTGTCTACAAAGGTAGAAAAAAAAGAGAGATGCACAGTGGATTATTGAACACTAAAAGTAGATATTTGCTTTATACACAAGCATTATTGGCTCGTATATTACGAAGTAATAACATATTGCTATCTGTGAATAACATTATAGGTTCATTACATTCTGCTCGAACATATCTTTATCTCCGGCAGCTTTATTACGCATCCGGCTACGATAATTATAGATAGTTGCCAAAGAATAACCGAGAAAATGAGCAATCTTGTTACTGTCTACTACTCCCAGACGGATAAGGGCAAAGATACGAAGTTCTGTTGTCAGAAGTTCATCGGATTTAGGATACACTCTTCCTTCTTCTACCAGCAAATTATTGAAAGCTGAAATAAAGTTCGGGAAAAGTTTCAGAAAAGACCTGTCGAACTCATTATAGAATTCATCCCGCTCATCCCGGATAAACTGTTCGGACTTGATAGCTTTAAACAAATCTTCGATACGCGATGCCATTGCCAATTTTGCCAATGAACGACGATAAGTTTCCAGTTTGTCGAGATAGTTGACACATCTGTCCAGATAGCGGGCGATATAGACTTCTTTTATTTTTCCGGTTTGCTCCAGTTCCGCGTTGACCGCAGACATTTGTTTGTTAGCCAGACTAAGATTCCGCCGCATAACAGACAACTTCTTCATCCAACGATATAGATAGAAAATAGCAATCAGAAGAAACAAAGACAACAAACTGACACTAATCAACATAGCGCGGGAAACGGCACGTTCTTTTTCTTCTTTTAATTTATACGCCTTGTCGATAATCGGAAAAAACTCCGTCACCTCAATAAACCGCAAACGGGCATTACACGCCACAGCATCTTCCATCGAGCAACTCAAGTATTTGTAGGCACGGTCAATATCTCCTGATTCATACATCAGATGCGCGAGTTTCTGCAATGAAGCATACTCCCTCACCGGAGTTTCCAGATCCGCAATGGCAGTCAGAATCAGATAGTAAACTTCTTTTTCGATATCTTTCTTCATACTATAAGCTTCGGAAAGAGTATAATAAATATATACTTTCTGACGTTCATCCTGAATTTCTTTCAAAGCATTGTTCAGCATATCCACAGCGACATCGGCTTTCCCGTTCATTATGCATTTTTCGGCTAAAACAATCGTTTTGTTTGCCTCTGGAGGCATCGCAGCAATAATGGAATCTCTATATAAATCGGTTTTCTTCAAATACTTTTCTTTTTCATTCTTATTGGTCGTATAATCTGCTAACCACCCGTAGCAGGCACGATACGTCTGATAATAAGATAACCGAGTCCACTCATTCAATTTTTTAGGATCAATTCTCTCCAACTGTTCAATGGCTTCTATATACATTCCCATTACTCCCATTACCGTAGCACGATTAATGATGATCTCATACTCCAATTCCGGGCGGTTCAACAATGGAAGGATTTCCATCTCACGGTTAATATAATATAAGGACGAGTCTGCCTGATAATGCAAATAAGCACCAAAAAGAGAGGCATATAATTCATATTTTCGAACAGGATCAGTAGAATGGGCAAGTTCTAATTTCAAGTTATTAATCTCTTTCTCTTTCCGAATCTGGAAAGTCTCTTTCTTGCTTATAACTTCATCCAGCTTTTTAAGAGCAGCCGCATTATCCGTATGCATTGCACACAACGAAAAAGGAAAGAGCAAAAGAAGAAATAGCATATAAAGGGTTAGATTTTTCATAAGGTTCCTTTTTAAAGATGTTACAAATATAAGAAATATAGTAATGAAAACGAAAAATATGGGTATAACTATTTTCATTTTCACTTGTATTTTTCGGCATAAGGTATTAGAATATCCAACTAATTATCAGCAACATAGTCAGATAACAGGTTTATATTTCCATTCTAATCTCACAAAGGTGCACAGCATCCCCCTACATTTGCATCATCGGTTCTCCGAGCAAACAGTTAAAAATCTAGCTACCATGAAACGAAATTTGTTATTTGCTATTTTACTATTACTTCTATCGGGTTATCATCAAGCATTCGCCGCAACCAATATAAAGAAAGTGGCTCCTACCTTTTGGTGGGCAGGAATGAAGAATCCCGAACTACAAATACTTCTATACGGCGATGGCATATCATCCGCAGAGGTAAGTATTTCTTCTAATGACATCACCCTGCAGGACGTGGTGAAACAGGAAAATCCTAATTATCTGATCTTATATTTAGATCTTTCAAAAGCTATCCCTCAGCACTTCGACATTCTCCTGAAACAAGGTAAAAAACAGACTAAAATACCATACGAACTTAAACAGCGCAAAGAGAATGCTTCAGCAGTAGAAGGCTTCAACTCCAGTGATGTACTTTATCTCATTATGCCGGACCGCTTTGCCAACGGCAACCCCTCCAATGATATAATTCCCGGAATGTTGGAAGCAAACATAGACCGCAACGAACCTTTCGCCCGTCATGGCGGTGATTTAAAAGGAATAGAGAAACATTTGGATTATATTGCAGACCTCGGAGTTACGAGTATATGGCTTAACCCGATTCAGGAAAATGACATGAAGGAAGGCTCTTATCATGGATATGCCATCACCGATTACTATCAAGTAGACCGTCGCCTCGGAAGCAATGAAGAGTTTCGCAATCTCGTAAAAGAAGCCAATGCTAAAGGGCTAAAGGTAGTCATGGACATGATCTTCAACCATTGCGGTTCGAACAATTATCTATTCAAAGACATGCCTGCCAAAGATTGGTTCAACTTTGAGGGAAACTACATGCAGACCAGTTTCAAAACTGCCACCCAAATGGACCCTTATACTTCCGATTATGATAAAAAGCTGGCCATTGACGGTTGGTTCACACTGACTATGCCGGACTTCAACCAACGAAACCGTCACGTAGCCACTTACCTGATACAGAGTAGTATCTGGTGGATAGAATATGCGGGTATCAACGGAATCCGCCAGGATACACATCCTTACGCCGACTTTGAAATGATGGCGCATTGGTGCAAAGCGGTCAATGATGAATATCCTTCATTCAACATTGTCGGTGAGACATGGCTGGGCAGCAATGTACTGATCTCCTACTGGCAGAAAGACAGTAAACTTGCTTATCCGAAAAACAGTTATCTTCCTACTGTCATGGATTTCCCACTGATGGAAGAAATAAATAAAGCTTTCGACGAAGAAACCACCGAATGGAACGGAGGACTTTTCAGACTCTACGAATACCTCTCACAGGATATTGTCTACGCCGATCCAATGAGTCTGCTGACCTTCCTCGATAATCACGATACTTCCCGTTTCTACCGTTCGGAGGAAGATACCAAGAACCTGAACCGATATAAACAAGCCTTGACATTCTTACTGACTACCCGTGGAATTCCACAAATATATTATGGAACTGAAATCCTGATGGCAGCCGACAAAGCAAATGGAGACGGATTACTCCGATGTGACTTTCCGGGAGGTTGGCAGAATGACGCCAAAAACTGTTTTGAAGCAACCAACCGTACTCCGCAACAAAATGAAGCCTTCTCTTTTATGCAAAAACTGCTCCAATGGAGAAAAGGAAATGAAGTCATCGCCAAAGGCAAACTAAAACATTTCGCACCCAATAAAGGCATTTATGTTTATGAACGCAAATACGGTAACCAATCAGTCGTTGTCTTTCTGAATGGAAACGACCGGGAACAGACTATTGACTTACATCCTTATCAGGAAATACTCTCCACCTCGTCTGCTCATGATTTGCTCACAGACAAAAAGATTGAATTAAGAAATGAATTAACACTTCCAAGCCGTGGGATATACCTTTTAGCCTTCTAAGCAAGTTCACTACGACTTATATTTATCCAATGAAATCAGATAGATAAACAATTATAAAACAAGATACTAGCATTTATACAAACTTGTATTTTTATTCTAATCAAGCAAAAAAGTGAAGGTGGTTGCTACATTTGCAATATCCGAAACAAACAGGAATAGAAATATCGGTTAGCTTACAATTTAATACCATAAATAGAATGAAAAAGAAAAAGTTTTTTTCGATCATCGCATTCCTTTGCATCTCATTCATTGCGAATGCACAACAGAAACTGACCTCACCGGATGGCAATCTGGTTCTGACCTTTCAGGTTAACAAAGAAGGCGCACCAACCTACGACTTGACTTACAAAGGCAAGGTGGTAATTAAGCCGAGCACTCTCGGACTGGAATTGAAAAAAGAAGATAATACCAGAACCGACTTTGACTGGGTAGACCGCAGAGACCTCACCAAGCTCGATTCTAAATCCAATCTTTATAATGGCTTCAAGCTGAAAGATGCGCAAACGACTACCTTTGACGAAACCTGGCAACCAGTCTGGGGAGAAGAAAAGGAAATCCGCAATCAGTATAACGAACTGGCAGTCATTCTGTTTCAGCCAATGAACGACCGTTCCATCGTTGTTCGCTTCCGCCTGTTCAATGATGGTTTGGGATTCCGTTATGAATTTCCGCAACAGAAATCACTGAACTACTTCGTTATCAAGGAAGAACATTCCCAATTTGCCATGGCAGGCAACCATATCGCATACTGGATACCGGGCGATTACGACACTCAAGAGTACGACTACACCATCTCCCGTCTATCGGAAATCAGAGGTTTGATGCAACAGGCGATCACTCCAAATTCTTCTCAAACCCCATTTTCACCGACAGGTGTACAGACGGCACTGATGATGAAAACAGATGATGGTTTATACATCAATCTGCACGAAGCCGCTTTGATTGATTATTCTTGTATGCACCTCAATCTGGACGACAAAAACATGATATTCGAATCCTGGCTGACACCGGATGCAAAAGGGGATAAAGGTTACATGCAGACTCCGTGCAACTCTCCGTGGCGTACGATCATCGTCAGTGATGATGCACGTAACATTCTCGCCTCCCGCATCACCCTCAACCTGAACGAACCTTGTAAGATTGCAGACGCCGCCTCCTGGATTAAACCGGTGAAATATATAGGCGTATGGTGGGACATGATTACCGGAAAAGGTTCCTGGGCTTATACAGATGAACTGACCAGCGTGAAACTTGGCGTTATAGACTACTCCAAAACCAAACCGAACGGCAAACATTCTGCCAATACAGCTAACGTGAAACGTTACATCGACTTTGCCGCAGCCAACGGATTTGATGCAGTGCTGGTAGAAGGTTGGAATGAAGGATGGGAAGACTGGTTCGGCAACAGCAAAGACTATGTATTTGACTTCCTGACTGCATATCCTGATTTCGACGTACAGGAAATCCATCGTTATGCTGCAAGCAAAGGAATTAAAATGATGATGCACCATGAGACTTCTGCATCTGTTCGCAACTACGAACGTCACCTGGATAAAGCTTACCAATTCATGGTAGACAATGGATATAACTCGGTTAAAAGCGGTTATGTGGGTAATATCATTCCACGCGGAGAACATCATTACGGTCAATGGATGAATAATCATTACCTGTATGCCGTGAAAAAAGCCGCCGATTATAAAATCATGGTCAATGCACACGAAGCAACCCGTCCAACCGGTATCTGCCGTACATATCCCAATCTGATCGGTAATGAATCCGCACGTGGAACAGAATATGAATCATTTGGAGGAAATAAAGTATACCACACGACGATTCTGCCTTTCACACGCCTGGTCGGTGGTCCGATGGATTACACTCCCGGCATCTTCGAGACTCACTGTAACCAGATGAATCCGGCAAACAACTCCCAGGTACGTTCAACCATTGCACGCCAACTGGCATTGTATGTCACCATGTATAGCCCTTTGCAGATGGCTGCCGATATTCCGGAAAACTACGAACGCTTTATGGATGCTTTCCAGTTTATCAAAGACGTCGCTCTCGACTGGGACAAAACAATCTATCTGGAAGCAGAACCGGGAGAATACATCACAATTGCCCGCAAAGCAAAAGGAACGGACGACTGGTACATAGGCTGCACAGCCGGTGAAAACGGCCACGACTCCCAATTAACGTTCGATTTCCTGGAACCGGGAAAACAATACGTCGCTACCGTATACGCAGATGCCAAAGATGCCGACTGGAAAGATAACCCGCAGGCATACACCATCAAAAAAGGTATCTTGAATAATAAAAGCAAACTGAATCTGCACGCTGCCAATGGCGGTGGATACGCAATCAGTATCAAAGAGGTGAAAAACAAATCAGAGGTTAAGGGATTGAAAAGACTATAAATAAAGGATAGTCTTAAAAAAAGTGTTTTCAATAGGTATTTTTAAAGAAACTTTTAAGAGAGAGAAATAATATTACTATATTGTTAACTTTAATTTTTTAAATGCATGAAGCAAGTTAAATTTAGAATCGTTCAAACGATTCTCCCCTTGTTAATAGGGATGTTTTTATCACTGGGCGCTTATGCACAGCAAATCACAGTCAAAGGACATGTGAAAGATGCTATGGGCGAACCCGTGATTGGCGCCAATGTCATTGCCAAGGGTACCACAACGGGTACCATCACTGACTTTGACGGTAACTTCACATTGAATGTTCCTCAAAATTCTATTCTGTCCATTACATTCGTCGGTTACAAAGCAGCAGAAATTAAAGCAGCTCCTTCGGTAATGGTCACACTGGAAGATGACTCTCAAGTATTGGACGCCGTAGTCGTTGTAGGTTACGGAACAGTAAAGAAAAACGACTTGACGGGATCAGTTACTGCCATCAAGCCGGATAAAATCAGCAAAGGAGTAACCACCAGCGCACAGGATATGATAACAGGTAAAATAGCCGGTGTGAATGTAATTTCCAGCGGTACTCCGGGTGGAGGAGCTACGATTCGTATTCGCGGTGGTTCATCATTGAACGCCAAAAACGATCCGTTGATCGTTATCGACGGACTGGCAATGGATAATAGCGGTGTGCAAGGTTTGACTAATCCTTTGGCAATGGTAAACCCGAATGACATCGAAACTTTCACTGTTTTGAAAGATGCTTCGGCCACCGCCATCTATGGTTCACGTGCTTCTAATGGTGTGATTATCATCACTACAAAGAAAGGGAAAGCAGGCAGCAAACCACAGGTGAACTATGAAGGTAACGTTTCCGCCGGTATACTGCAAAAGACAATAGACGTAATGGATGCCAATGAATTCAAAGGATACGTATCCAAACTTTATGGTGAAGGAAATGCTCCAAGCCCCTTCGGTGAAGCAAACACTGACTGGCAGAAAGAAATTTTCCAGACAGCCGTTAGTACAGACCATAACGTGACTGTAAGCGGTGGTTTGAAAAATATGCCTTATCGTGTTTCTTTCGGTTACACCAATCAGAATGGGATCCTGATGACATCTAATTTCGAGCGTTATACCGCCTCCGTCAATCTGACACCCTCTTTCTTTAAAGATCACCTGAAGTTCAATATCAATGCTAAAATGATGTGGGCCAACCAACGTTATGCTGACGACGGGGCTATCGGCGCAGCTTTGACCATGGACCCGACCCAACCTGTATATGACTCTTCGGACATGTACAAAAACTTCGGTGGATTCTACCAACCGACCAGTGACGGTAGTTCATATAACGATCCGGAATGGCCGCTTACACTGGAAAGTAATTCAACCGCCAACCCTGTTTCCCTACTGAAACTAAAGAAACATACTTCCAGAAACACCAGTTTTATCAGCAATGTAGAAGTAGACTATAAATTCCACTTCCTCCCTGACCTGCATATCCATGCTAACGTAGGCGGTGACTACTCGGAAGGTAAGGAAAAGAATGTAAATTCACCTTATGCCCCGGGCTCTTATTACTATGGTTGGAACGGGACTGACTACGGCTACAAATATAACCTGTCGGTGAATGCCTATGCACAATATTCCAAAGAAATCGGGGATCATTATGTCGACGTAATGCTGGGTGGTGAAGAGCAACATTTCCACTATACCGGATATAAAGTCGGACAAGGAACAAATCCGTTAACAGGCGAAGCCTACAATCCGAATCTGCGCTCACAAACAGCCTGGGGACATCACAGTACATTAGTTTCTTATTTTGCCCGCGTAAATTATACATTACTTAGCCGTTATTTGCTGACAGCCACTTTCCGCCAGGACGGTTCTTCCCGTTTCTCTAAAGACAACCGTTGGAGTAGCTTCCCTTCTGTTGCTTTGGGATGGAAACTGAAAGAAGAAAATTTCCTGAAAAACGTAGAAGTATTGTCAGATCTGAAACTCCGCCTCGGATGGGGTATCACGGGTCAGCAGAACTTAGGCGACGATTATGATTTCCCTTATATGGCACTGTACCGCGTCAACGCAGCCGGAGGTTATTATCCTTTCGGGGATACCTATTATGGCACTATGCGTCCTAAAGCTTATAACGAAGACCTGAAATGGGAAGAGACAACGACTTATAACGCAGGTTTCGACTTTGCTTTCCTGAACGGACGTATCTCCGGCTCGATGGATTACTATTACCGGAAAACCGACGATTTAATCAATACCGTAAAGATTGCGGCGGGGACTAACTTTAATACCCAACTGATCAGCAACATCGGTTCATTAAAAAATACGGGGCTTGAATTCACCATCAATGCCAAACCTATTGTAACCAAAGATTTTGTCTGGGACTTGGGATATAACATCACTTGGAACAAAAATGAAATCACTAAACTGACCGGAGGAGATGATTCTAATTACTATGTAGAAACCGGAGGTGTATCTACTGGTATTAGCGGTGCAACCTGCCAGGTACAGAAAGTAGGTTATCCGATGAACTCATTCTTCGTTTACCAACAAGTGTATGATAAGGATGGAAAACCGATTGAAAACATGTTCGTAGACCGTAACGGAGATGGTGTCATCAACGCTTCGGACAAATATATCTATAAAAAACCTGCCGCTGACGTATTGATGGGACTGACTTCCAAATTCACTTATAAAAATTGGGATTTAAGCTTTGCCCTCCGTGCCAGCCTGAATAACTATGTGTACAATGACGTACTGGCCAGTAAATCCAGTGTCGGCAAGGGAGGAATCTTTAATCATGGATACTATTCCAACCGCCCGACAGCTGCCGTGAATCTGGGATTTGAAGGAAAGGGAGACTATTATCTGTCCGATCGTTTCGTTGAGAATGCTTCATTCTTGCGTTGTGATAACATAACAGTAGGTTATAGCTTCAAAAATTTACTAAAGTCCCAGGCTTATAAAGGTATCAACGGCCGTATTTACGGTACTGTACAGAATCCCTTCGTTATCACCAAGTATACAGGACTCGATCCTGAATCGGTTATCAGTTCAGGAAATGATGCCGGAGTAGCAGGTATTGACAGGAACATTTATCCTCATCCGATCACTATCCTGTTCGGGCTAAGTCTTCAGTTCTAAGATTGTAATTTATTAAAAAGTAGACTATTATGAAGTTCAAATATATAAAATCAATAGTTTCAGCAGCGTTGTTCCTTAGCCTGACCACCGGAATGACCTCCTGTATCAATGACCTGGATATATCTCCAATCGATCCTCAGATGACTGCCACCTTCGACCAAGATATGTACTTTACCAAACTATACGCTTCACTGGGACTTACCGGACAAAAATTGAGCGAAGATCCGGATATCGCAGTAAAGGACGAAGGTCAATCCTGTTTCTATCGCGCTCTTTTCACTAACAATGAATATGGCACTGATGAGATGATATGGACCTGGCAAGAAAATGCCGGTATCCCCGAACTAACTTATATGCGTTGGAACTCCTCTCATCAGCAGACAGAAATATTATATAATCGTTTAGCATATAATATCACACTCTGCAATTTCTTCCTGGATCAGATCGCCGGAAAAGAGGATGCTACCTCCGTTCAGCAACGTGCCGAAGCCCGTTTTCTCCGTTCCTTATTTTACTATTATCTGATGGACACCTTCGGAAAAGCTCCTTTCACCGAACACTTCTCCAAAGAGAATCCTCCTCAAAAGACGGCCTCCGAACTGTTCGCTTATATTGAAAGCGAACTGGAAAGCATCGAAAATGATATGAGCGAACCGCGTCAAGCTCCTTTCGGACGTGCCGACAAAGCTGCTTGCTGGTTGCTGCGTGCCCGTTTGTATCTCAATGCCGAAGTATACACCGGACAACCGCGTTGGAATGATGCTATCACCTATGCCGGCAAAGTGCTCGATCCCTCCAATGGATACGGATTGTGTGAAAATTACGAACAACTTTTTATGGCAGACAATGATGAAAATCCCGATGCTAAAAAAGAAATCATCCTTTCTATCCGTCAGGATGGTGTACAAGCAAAGAGTTACGGAGGAAGTTACTTCCTGATTGCTGCAACGCAAAAGAGCGACATGCCGAATCGCGGAACAAATGACCCTTGGGAATGTATCCGTACACGCAAAGCACTGGTTGACAAGTTCTTCGCAAACAGTGAGGATATTCCTTTCACCGAATATACCGATAATAAATGGCAGAATGTGAGAGATGTGCAGGCTGCTGCAAAAGATGAACGCGCCTTGTTCTATACAACCGGTCGCAAAGCCGAACTGGAAAGTGTAGGTAAATTCACCGACGGACTTTCATTTATGAAATGGAGTAATCTGCGCTCGGACGGACAACCCGCTCACGATGCTAAAATTCCTGATACGGACATTCCGTTCTTCCGTTTGGCGGAAGCTTATCTGATTCGCGCGGAAGCCTATTTGAGAGCAGGCGGCGCAAATGCACAACAAAATGCCTGGTTGGATATCAAAGCCCTCAGAGACCGTGCCAAAGCAACAGAAATACCCTCTGCCAATAACCTGACATTAGATTATATTCTGGATGAACGTGCCCGCGAATTGTATCTGGAAGGATTCAGACGCACAGATTTGATCCGTTATGGCTATTTCACCTCAAGCACCTACCTCTGGGATTGGAAAGGCGGTTCCTTTGAAGGAAACGGTGTGAGTTCGATCTATAATCTCTATCCGATACCGAAAACAGAAACGCTGACGAATACAAATATGACTCAGAATCCGGGATATTGATAGAACCTTTATTCACGTTTTAAAGACTGAAAACAATGAAAAACCTATATAAACTATTTACATTGACAATGGGGCTACTAGCTCTGTCCGCCTGTGAAGCAGACCGTGACAGCAACCCTGTGTTGAACGAACCGGATACGTTCGTACTGAATGTGCCAGCTTTTGCTTCCAACAACGTGTACGACCTTAAAAACTCCGAATCATTGGAATTAACCTGTACACAACCGGATTACGGGATTCCGATGGCAACCACTTATTCAGTACAAATTTCACTGGAAGAAAATTTCGTTGACGCTCATGCAGAGACAAATACGGAAGCTAATTATACAACTTTGGGTACTACCCATTCTTCTGCCAAAATGGAAGTGAAAGCTTTAGAATTTGCATTGGCACTGGGAGACTTGTGGAGTGCATCCTCCGATGAAGAATTTCCGACCACTCCCATACCCGTTTATGTACGCCTGAAAGCGGAACTGACCAATAGTGGTCGTGGCATCGCTTTTTCGAATGTAATTGAACTTCCCAAAGTATTGGGATATAAAGCTGTACCGCCTCTCGAATTACCTTCCAGTATATTTATCAATGGCTCGATGGCAGGTAGTAATTGGAGCAACTGGGTGCCTTTGGCAGCAGTAAACGGAATGTCCAAGTTCTTCGGTTTATTCTATTTCGGAGGCACTGATATGTTCAAGTTCGGTACTAAAGAAGGAGAATACATCGGATTCAACGATCCACGTCTGACAATAGCCTCGGATGCATTCACCGGATCGGATGATGGATTTGGCGGACAAAATATCAGCGTTAATGTCACAGGCTGGTATACAGTGATCATGTCTGTAAGCATCAAAGGGACTGATTATGCCTTTACGCTGGATATTGCTCCGGGCGAAGTTTATCTGATAGGCAATGCTATAGGAGATTGGACATTCGGCGATAAAGGCAAATTCCAAGCACCAACAACGGCAGATGCAGACTTTGTTTCACCGGTATGCACCGGAGGCGGAGAATTGCGTATGTCCGTCAAAGTTCCGGGAGAAGACTGGTGGCGTACGGAGTTCGCTATACCTAATGGAAAAATCGTGTTCCGTGAAAACAAAAGTGTGATTGACAGTTGGTCGGAAATAGGTCCTGAATATGCGATAAACGTTAAGGCAGGGCAGAAAATAAATCTGAACTTTGTTCAGAAAACAGGTTCCGTTACTCAATAATCGTTAACTTTAATAACTGAATATCATGAAAAGATTATCATATATGGCGTGTCTGTTGCTTGCTTCGGCAGCTTTCACCGCTTGCGATGAAGATTTTAAGGACTGGGCTGATCCCCAGTCCAATCCCCAGGAAGAAGCTATAACTGCAATGGTAGATATAACTCCGGTTGCCAGTATGAAACTTGAAGAACAGCCGGGCGATTCTGTGGTAATCGCCTCTGTTTCTTCGATTGCAGAAAACTTCTCACTCACAGCTTGTAATATAGAATTAGTTGCCGAAGGGCAGATATTAAATCTACCGTCAAAAGTAAAAGATGGGAATATAAAAGTCAGGTTGACAGAACTTGACCAAAAAGTGGCAAGTTTGTATAAGTCACAAAAATCTTTAGAGCGCGAAGTCACTTTAAAGCTGACACCGGTAGTCATGACAACCAACGGTGAAGCAACTTCACTGACTGAATACCCGGAAATGCAATCTGCCATCACTCCGGTCGCAACTCCGGCTGTGGATACGGAATACTATATAGTAGGTGATCTAAACAGCTGGCAGATGGACAAATCGACAGCCACAAAGCTCGAAGTAGACAAAGACAATCAGTATCTCTTTTCAGTAGTCGTCGAGTCGGAAGAGAAGTTTGATTTCAAGATTGTCCCGGGAAGTGCGATAGAAGCTCCGGATGCCTGGCAAAGAGCCTTGGGTGCTTCCAAAGTAATAGAAGATCCGGATCCGGGATTATTGGCTTTCAGGGATAAAGAAGGAGCCGACCCGGATAATCTCACCTGCGCCGGCGGAAAGAAAATGAAAATTACGATTAATGTAGAAGATTATACATACACAATCAAGGAGGATCTACCCGAGCACATGTACATCAATGGATCTCCGTACAGTCTTGGGTGGGATTGGGCAGTAGCTCCTGAAATGGTTCCTGTCACACAGACTCCCGGAATGTTCTGGAGTATACAATATTATACGGCGGGAGACCAAATCAAGTTTGCTCCGGTTAGAAAATGGGAAGGAGACTTTGGTTATGACGAAGAAATCTTATCTCCGGAAGCAATTGATTTCGCCGAATTAACATCCTCAGGAGGCAATATTGGCATTGGTAAATCCGGATGGTATCTGGTAATTGTCGCAGTGACTACAGAAGGAAAAACAATTTCATTCCGTTTGCCGGAAGTTTACCTGTTGGGAGGTGTGATTAACAATTCGTGGAATTGCGATGAAACGACCTTGTTCAGGATTCCGACCGATAAAACAAGCGACTTCATATCACCGGCAGCAACCGTTACAGGCATGGCACGTATTTCTACTACGGCTGTAGATGCCGGAGGCTGGTGGAAGAGCGAATTTACACTTGATCTGGCTAATGAAGGCGATGGTACTATCGTTTACCGTGAGAATAAGAACGTATCGGATAATCTAAGCGAACTTGGCTACGAATGTAATGTAAAAGCCGGTCAGAAAGTCCATATTAACTTTACGACAGGCAAAGGTAAAGTCGAATAACTATCAGACACTCTTAAACAGCACAACGAGTAGAATCAATTACGATCATATCTCAAGTCTCCCTCTTCGGGAAAGAGGAGATTTGAGATATGATCGAAATCTGACACACTCAAAGCTAAATATAGTACCACTACATTGGAAGAAGAATTCTAAAATAAGGCTTATGAAAGACTTTAAATATATTTGGCTCCTTTTATTGCTGATACTCAACAGCTTTGGAGCTTGTTCAGATGATGATCCGTTGATGCCGGGCGAGCGTCCTTCGTCCGGAACTGATCCTGCCCCGGAAGAACAAGTTCTCCACGACGGATTTAATTTTGATCCGGCTATTCCTAAAGCGGATGAACCACTGACTATCACCTTCAAAGCACCCGAAGGAAGTAACTTCTATGGTTACGCTGACGACTTGTACTTACACTCCGGAACAGGAGCAAACTGGACAGGTGCACCTACATGGGGAGATAATCAGAATAAATACAGACTGAAAAAGACAAAGGACAATGTGTGGAGTATCACCCTTTCCTCATCTATCCGCCATTTCTATTCTGTTGCTCCATCTACTCCCTTACAGACCATTAACCTGATTGTACGTGATGCGGAAGGTAGCCAACAAACCTACGATTACGCAACTTTAGTAGAAGATAGTCAAAACGGATTTATCTGGGAAGAACCGCAAAAAGCCCCTCTCCCCATATCCGGAGAAGAAAAAGAGGGTATTCATATCCATTCGGCCACTTCGATAACGCTTGTATTATATGATAAGGACAGTCAGGGCGGTCATAAAGATTGTGTATTTGTAACAGGTAATTTCAACAACTGGAAACTGGATAGTCGCTACATGATGAAATATGACGAAACAAACCATTGCTGGTGGATCACTCTGGAGGAATTGACTGCCGGTGAAACACAGTTCCAGTACTTTGTGTACAGTGCTTCGGATGGCGGTACTTACTTGTGCGATCCTTATTGTGAGCAAGCATTGGAAAAGGGAGTGGATACCAACTTTCCCACTGGCGCACAAGCACCTTACGTATCAGTCGTAAGCACAAACCCACAACCCTATCAATGGAGTGCCGGAGAATTTGAGATGAAGAATAAAGAAAATCCGGTTATCTATGAGCTCTTGTTGCGGGATTTTACTTCCAGTGGAAATCTGGCAGGAGCAATGGAAAAGCTGCCTTACTTAAAAGAACTGGGAATAGATGCTATCGAACTGATGCCTGTACAAGAATTTGCAGGTAATGACAGTTGGGGATACAACACCGGACTATACTTTGCACTGGATGCCTCGTATGGAACTCAAAATGAATATAAAGCTTTTATTGACGCCTGCCATCAGAATGGAATCGCCGTTATTTTCGATGTAGTCTACAACCATACGAACAATGATAATCCGTTTGCCCGTATGTACTGGGATACGTTTAATAACCGCCCTTCCACTAAGAATCCATGGCTGAACGCTGTAACACCGCATCAGAAGTATGTTTTTTCACCGGATGATTTCAATCACACTTCAGAACAAACAAAAGCTTTTGTCAAACGCAACCTGAAATATCTGTTAGATACTTACCACATCGACGGTTTCCGTTTCGATTTCACCAAAGGTTTCACACAGAAACAGACAACAGGTGATGATGATTTGGCGGCAACCGACCCTGCTCGTGTATCAGTACTGAAAGAATACTACGAAGCCGTAAAAGCTGTCAAAGAAGATGCAATGGTTACCATGGAACATTTCTGTGCAAATGAAGAAACAACTTTAGCCACAGAAGGAATTCATTTTTGGAGGAATATGAACCATTCTTATTGTCAGTCGGCTATGGGCTGGAAAGATAATAGTGATTTCTCCGGATTATATGACACCACCCGTCCGAATCAATTTGTGGGCTATATGGAAAGTCATGACGAAGAGCGGTGTGCCTATAAACAGATTGAATACGGAAATGGAGCCTTAAAAACCAACCTGTCCGAACGGCTCAAACAGTTATCATCCAACGCCGCATTCTTCTTTACGGTTCCAGGTCCGAAAATGCTTTGGCAATTCGGCGAAATGGGGTATGATATTTCAATAGACGAAAATGGACGTACCGGAAAGAAACCAGTCCTTTGGGAATATCAGACAGAGCGTAAAAGCTTGGTAGATATTTATACAAAACTAATCACTCTACGGACAACACACTCCGATTTATTCAACGCTTCTTCTCAATTTACCTGGAAAGTCAGTTATAATGATTGGGATAATGGACGTACACTGACATTGAAAGCTGTGAATGGGAAACAACTTCATGTGTATGCGAATTTCACCAATGCATCTATCGATTATACTATTCCTGAAGGTACATGGTATCTATATCTGGAAAATGGGAATCCCGTGGAGGGAGAAAAAAAGATCAGTGTTCCTGCACACGAGTTCCGCTTATACACCAACTTTGCCGAATAACGAGCGGGTGTTTTGAGCAGAAAGGAAGATTTAACTAATAAGCATTGAAGATTCTCTAACGACAAAGGCACAAAGATGGCAGGTTATTTTTCTGCTACTTCTTTGTGCCCTTGTTTTATATTTTGTTCCGTATTATGCCTGACCTTTTATTTTGTTGAAACATAATTAGACCTGTGTCTCTCCCTCGATATACTCTTCCAAAAAGAGATTCTCTCCGTCAAACACGGCATAAGAGAAGAAGTTAATCCAGTCTCCCAAAATCAACACACGGGAGGTGGCGCTCAACATCAAATCCAGTTCAATGTGACGATGTCCGTAAATAAAGAAGTTGATATTGGGATGGCTTTTCAAGTAGTCTTTGGTATATAGTACCAAGTGTTCCTTGTTTTCTCCCATATAATCCGGTTCCTTTCCGTCCGCCCGTTTTTGTCGGCTGTGCTTAGCCCATGTTAAACCCAATTCAACACTCCAGCGGGGATGAATAGCAGAAAACATCGTTTGCAAAGTTTTGCTGTGGAACATCGAACGAAGTAGCTTGAACTTCTTATCCGGATCACCCAAGCCGTCACCATGAGCAAGATAAAACTCCTTTCCGTAGATTTCAGTAGTCAATGGTTCGCGATGCATGATGACACCACACTCTTTGGTGAGATAGTCTCCACACCAGATGTCATGATTACCTATAAAAAAATGCACCTCTACACCCATATCTGTTAGTTCGGAGAGCTTCCCCAAGAAACGGGTGTACCCCTTAGGAACTACCAGCCGGAATTCATACCAGAAGTCGAACATATCTCCCAGTAGATAAATGGCGGAAGCCTTATGCTTTATACTATCGAGGAAGTTCACCAAACGCCGTTCTTGAGTACGCCCGTGCTCAATAGCACGAGAACCAAGATGTGCATCGGAAAGAAAATAAATGTTCTTCATTTAATTACCAGTTACGAGATCTAATAACGAATTACAACTTATAAAATCAGAGCACTGCCTGACATAGAACGATTAAAGAAAACCTAATTCCAATTTGGCTTCTTCACTCATCATGTCTTTATCCCATTCAGGTTCGAAGACCAGATTGATGGTGGCGGAATTCACTCCTTCTACTGACTCCACTTTTTGGCGAATATCCTCCATAATAAAATCAGCAGCCGGACAATTGGGAGCTGTCAGCGTCATATCGAGTGCCGCTTCTCCACTATCGGAGACGTCAATCTTATAAATCAGTCCAAGATCGTATACATTGACCGGAATCTCCGGATCGTACACTGTCTTTAGCATAGCTACAATCTTCTCTTCTATTTCAATTTTTTCCATACGTCCTTATTTATTATGTATCGCAAAGATAGAGATAAAAAATGAAACATAAAAAATTAGGCACGGAATGCGTATCCCGTGCCTAAAGAATATATCATTTACTCTCTATCTCCGGTTACTAAAAAACACACCGGAACAGTAAATTGTTGTAATGAGTAGTCTTAATCTACTTTCTCACCGAAATCTGTCTGTTGTTGCTCCACTTCTTTCAGTTTTAATTCATTCAGTTCACGACGGCGGCGTTCCAACTCCAGTTCAGCATCACTCTTCTTGTCCATGGAGAACGATTCGGATGGCTTAGGCAACGCTTCTTCTTTCTTATCAAATATCAATGGATACATTGGAGCGGAAGATGTTAGTTCCAGTTCACCGCTTACGGGCATCTGTGATCCCTCAAACAAAACACTGGCTCTTACCTTAATCTTTCCGGGAGTCGTGGTCGACTGGATCAATACGGGAGCACTGCCCCATTTCACCGGAGCAGGATTTGCCAATACATTAGCTCCGCCCAAAATACGTCCCTCTCCTTCTACAAAGAACTTGATATAATAATTATTCAAACGCTTTACATTTCCATTCTTATCTGTGATTTCTGCCACAACAGTAACAAAATCAGATCCATCAGCACGCAGTCCGATTCCTTCGTTGTCTACTCTCAAACGAATCTGTTCTGCACGGCGGGCGGGCATTACTTTATGTGTAGCCACCACCTTGCCATCCATCAGTCCCTCTGCCAGGAAATAGACGTCCGCATCATGCTTTTCACGAGTCATCTTCTTATCAACCATAAAGTCAAATATCCCGGGGAAAGTTATTACCGGAGAAGGCATTCCTTTTCGTGTCTTGTCTTTTTTATAGGTATAAGTTTGCCCATCTTTATTCACAGTCAAACGAACTTCATCGCAGTTGGAATACACCGTTACATCTCTGCTTGAGAACGGTGTCATCTCGTGAGCGATATAAACCATCGGTCCGCTTTCTGCCAAACTCTCGGAAACGACAGCCGGACGTTGCGCCTTAAACATATAATAGGAATACTTAGGCTGACGGAATACATCCATCAATCCACCATAGAACGGGTCCGGGTGGTATCCCCGCTGATGATCGAACGAATGCCACAAGCATCCGCCGACATGCCAGGGAGACTCTTTATACAAACCATCATAGCAAATGTAATTATAATAAGGAGAAGCGTAATGAGCAGCCTGTATAAGCATAGGCTGTTCTCCCCAGTTACGGGCTGTGCGACTTGGAGAATTGTGCGAACTCCAATCATCGACATTATCTCCCCACTCGCGTGTAAAATATGTAATTTTAGGATCACGTTTTGAAAGATCCATCGGATGGGCAAACTGTACCGGAAAATATTGCGAGCCCTTGGCTTGCACATCACAACCGGAATAGCAAGACGGATAAGGATATTCCTCATCAACAATCCCTTTCACACGCCCGGCAAAATCTTCCGGATACCATGTTTCATTCAAGATCGGTTCCCACAGCCATACACAAGGATGGTTACGGTCACGACGAACCATATTACGTATATCATTATAAACCCGTTTGGCAAAAATGGGTTCGTCATTCCAGAATTGCCATCCCGGAGTATTCACGATAACAAACAGACCAAGTTCATCACAAGCATCCATAAAAGCAGGATCTTGCGGACAATGTGCATTACGGATTACTTCCAGCCCCAAATCTTTCAGTTTCTTGGCGTCACGCCAGTGAATACTATTGGCAACCGCATTTCCTACAACTGCAAAATCCTGATGCCGATTAGCTCCCATCAAAGGTTTACCATAAGGTTTTCCATTCAGCCAGAAGCCATCTTTTCCCTTAAATTCGATACTACGGATACCGACGCGACGACGATAACCGTCTACTACATTTCCATTCTTATCATAAATACGTACACACAGATTATACAGATAAGGTGATTCAGGAGTCCATAAATGCGGCTGCTCTACTTTCATCTTTCCATTATGACTTGTCGCAGTCCCTTTACGGATATTCAGTTTCACATCTGACGATGCCACTTCTTTTCCTTCACGGTCTACTAAAGAATAGGAAATTTTTCCTGCAAAGCCCTGTTTGTCTTCATTACGTATATGCGCTTTCAAGAGAATATCTGCCGATTGCTCCGATACACGATCTGTGGCAATAAACAGTCCGCCTCCTGCTATTTCGTTCTCGTAATTCGGATCCGTGATAAACACATAATTATGTGCAATCAGCCAGCAATCCCGATAAATGCCTCCCAAATAGGCATAATCTAACACATCTTGTGGTTTTCCAGGCGCATAGGTCGGATCGTCGCTATTATCAGCCCACACCGCAATCACATTGTCCTCTCCCCACTTTAATGCATCAGTCACATCTACCGATACGGGAAGATAGCCTCCAAAGTGCTCTGCCAATAATTTACCGTTTACATAAATCTTACTTTTACCCATAATGGCTTCAAAGTGCAGAAACAGTTTCTTTCCTTTCAATGCTTCGGATGGAGTAAAGTGTTTACGATACCATACTTCCCCCTGATAATTGATGCAACCACTAGCCTCAGTAGGAAGATACTCGATACCATTAGGTAAAGACACCACCTGCCAGGTTTTGTCGTCAAATTCTTTTGCTTCGGCACCCACCACACTTCCTTTATAAAAGCGCCAGGCAGGATTCATCGAGTACACATCACGCCCGGTATCCGGTAACCGGAAGAAACCGGCTGTTGAAAATTCCGGCTCATGGGCATAACCCATAAAAAACAGAGATAAAAGCAGTAAGCTAACAAAGATTCGTCTCATATAAAGTTTTATTTTATAATGAATGTCATGTTGTCTGTCGCAATCAACCCAAAGATGTCTTCGACATACAAAGATAGTATATTCCAGATACGAATCCCCCTATTTGTCCTCTTCATATACAAAACAAGGATAAATAAGGGGATTCAAACTAATACCTGTCAGTTATTATTCATCCGGTTGAATGAGTAAAGGTACTCTGGCACTATCGGTTCCTGTATTTTCAACATACTTGTAACCAGAGCCAGCTACCGCTTGATTCATGGATGCTATTTTGTCAATAAGGGCAGCAGCATCGCTTACCTTAGTTGAAGTTGGTAAGTTTCCACCCGGATTCGAAACTCCGTCGGACATAAAATAACATTCGTTTGCTGTCACTGATCCCGTTGATATTCCACAAATGGTAACAGAAGCAGTGCCAGAAAGCACAGAAGTTGAATAACATCCTGTCAAAGTTCCACCATTTTTCACCAAACCACCAATATTTCCGGACGCTTTGGCCACTATTTCACCAGCAGCAAACGAAGCGGTTACAGGTCCTTCGTTTCCTCCCACCAGACCACCGGCATTCACAGCTGTAAATGCAGTAATAGTCATCAAAGAATAACAGCCAGTTATGGTTCCCTGAACATTCCAACCCACAAGTCCTCCGATGGCACCTTCACCATTACCTCTATATACAAAGGATACCTCCTTGTCAATCGAAGAACCTTGTATTTGTGCCTTAGACCACCATCCGTTCACACCTGCCAATCCACCGGCATTTACTTTACCACCGGCAACAGTCAGTACCACATTACCTTTTACCTTACAATCCTTTATCATTGACGCACCAGTCTGATTATGTCCGGTAATAGCCCCTAACTTAGCATCTGCTCCATTGACAGTCAACGCTCCTCCATCAATGACGCAATTCTGAATCGTTCCGGTATTTATTGCTGCAAATGCTCCAGCTGCGCCTGACACTTGTTTCACTGTTACATCTTTAAGGGTTAAATTTTTAATGATACCATTATTAGTTATAAACAAACCGGCATCGTTTCCTGTTGCTTCAATTGTAAGACCGGAAATAGTCTTGCCATTGCCGTCCAATATACCTTTAAACTCCGTAACCGGTACCCATGCCTCTTTAGTCGACATATCAAGATCAGCATCTAATGTAATTACCGTAGCAGCATTCGTCATAACAGTCGGTTCACTTGCCAAATTTATCAACCCGTCTTCTTTCTTGACTAAATACTTACCCGCTTCAGTCTCCTCATATCCCAAGTCTGCCACCAGCATAAATGATATACCATATCGCTTTCCAGCCACATATTTATATTCATCTCCTGCTACCACCGATTCGGCATTATAAAGTTCACTGATCTTTCCTTTTTTCTCTATTGTTTCCGTAGAGGAAGAATCTCCCACTTTTTCTATCGTAGCAGTAAAGGTTAATTCTGTATCCTTTGTCATGTCTGCCATCGGGAAGAAACTCAAATAACCGTATGCAACTTCATTCTTTGCCATTTCCAAACTTGTCATAGACAAAGTCAGACTATTACTTTTATCACCATACGTTTTCTCTTCTCCCGAAACTGTCAACGTTTTTGGGAAAATAGCAGCATCAGCCGAAACAACCACCTTTGTCACTTTATAGGCATCCGGTCTTCGATTGGTGAATTTAAACTGATAAAGAGCTGTCAAATGTTCAAACTTAAGATTGGTGACGGTAGTCCCATTCACCGTGCCTTTAGCAAGCATGTGCATCGTATTCTGCAGCTCTGCTTTTTGGGCACTTTGCGTAGCATCTCCCAACGTAAAAGTGAAAACATTCCCTGAAGTCGGAACATCTTTTTTCGGATAGATTCCCCAAACAGTAGCTCCCTCTTCAAAGTTACCATTCCCTGCAAATTCCACATTTCCAGACGGTTCACTCTCATCATAATTTATGGTTGTGAAATCATAGCCATTTGTTCCATTCCAAAGTGTAACCTTATCATCGGCATTCCACATAAAGGAACTACCGTCATCTTGTACGTTGGCACGTGTAGACGATTCTTTGTCCGTATTTTCATACCCCCGGATAGAAGCAACAGCCACATAAGTCTGTGATTCTCCCCGTTGCAGTTCATCCCCACCTTCAATGAAAACATCTTCTTTACAAGAGCTTAGGGTGGCTGCACTTAGCAGCCCGATCCCTAATAAAGAATAGATTTTATTCATGATTTATTTTTTTCTGTTATCAGTTATTTAAATATCACCACCATCTCCAAAATCTGATCCACCGAAGCCAGGTTCTTTCACAGCCCCCTGTAGAATCAACGGACAGTATATATTAGTTCCGGCATCCTCATTCACTTTAAAGCTAAAACCAAATTCTGGATCCTTGGCTTCTATTGCCAAATTCATCTGACGTTTCTTATCCTTGAGTTGAGTAGCTGTTACCTTACTAATTCCATTTACAGATCCGCTTCCTACAGGATTAGTCACCGTCTCGCCTACGAAATAACACTGGTTGATTCCTGTTGAATTCGAAGCGACGAAAGCTCCCAATTTATTACTTCCAGCATTATTAGTCACATTTATCTGCGTGGTCGAGTAGCAAGCCGTCACAGTAGCATCAGCATTATTAATGGTATTCTGTGCAATGAAACCGCCAGTATTATTATAGATAGTTCCACTAATTGAACCGGCTACATAACAGGCCAGAACCGTACCGTTACTATTAGCCCCTATAAGTCCTCCTACTTGTCCGGAACAAGAAACCTCAAGTTTGGCTAATGAGTAACAACCTTTGACTTTACCGGAGTTGTTCCAGCCAACAAGTCCGCCGACACAGGATGCACCACTAGAGTTACTAGGATGCTTGATTGTTACATCTGCACCGACATACGAATTTATAATAAGAGCCGTTCCATTAAAATGCTCACCAACCAAGCCACCATAATTAGAATTACCAGCACCACTCAAATTAAGGTTAATAGTTCCACTGATAACTTGACAACCTTCTATTCTTCCTTCGGAGTTTCGACCGATCAAACCACCAAAAACTACCGGTTTTATAACGGTTGCAGTCACTCCCTTGACTGTACAATTCTGAATGACACTCGTTGAACTTTCGGCAGCCAATGCTCCTGCTCCCTCTGTGATATCAGCAGAGAAACTTACATTTTCCAAAGTCAAATTCCGGATAGTTCCCGTATTGGTAGCTATAAAACCTTTATTAGCTATTTGCAAATTGCGGATGGTAACACCATTACCTTCAAATACACCTCCAAACGCACTAATAGGTTCCCAAAGTTCATTACCCATATCAATCACTTTTATTCCATCCCCTGCCGGTTCATCGATATATTCTTTTTCTAAAGTAACAGTTGCCTTACGGTATTCATCCGCAATTTTATTCCATCCGAATAATCCAGTCTTATTATAGATATGAATATTTCCATCATCATCGATCATATAGCCCTCATCAGGAATTCTGAAACGATAATCTACCTCAAAATCCATTTTATAATGCTTGCCGGCTGCAAACTGATTGGCAGTAGCATCCATATCAAGTCCGATGTTATCCTCCAAATCTTTGACTTTTACTTTTTTCAGCAGGATAATATCCTGTTCCACTTCATTATTCAAAACGCTTACTGTAATATTCAGTTCGGTCGTACTTTTCATCAACCGGGTATCACCATAGGTTGTAGGTAATATATTCAAATACCCGTTTAATGTTTCATTCTGCGCCAATGCTTGTCCACTCATGTCAAGTGTCAGTTTGTTACGCATACCTGAAAGACTCTGTACCACTCCGTCTTCGTCGATCTTCAACTCTGCGGGAAATACATCATCATCACTCTCCAGCGTAATATAGCGAATCTTCAGTTCCCGGTCCGACGTGTTTTTCAAACCAAACTGTATCAATGCAGTCAATGGTGAAAACGTTAATGCAGGAATCTTATTATCAGTCACATCCCCGGTGGCAACCATATAGGTAGTGGCTGCCAGTTCTGCTGTTTTTCCAGTCTGAGTAAATGTCTCCGGCATAGAAAAGGTAGCCAGGTCATTAAATGTTTTTGCTTCTTTCCGTGGAAATACCGCAATCAGCTTATGGCCATTTTCTACAGCAGCTTTTCCTGTGAATTCAGCAGATTTGTCAGGTTGGTTGTCATTATACCCCGGGGTGATAGAGAAATCATAGCCGGCTCCGAAGTTGCGATTCCATAATGTAACAGCATCTCCTTTATTCCATGTATACACTCCATTCTGCAAATTGCTGCGACCCAAAGGGGCGGACTGTTTAATAGAAGCTATAAATGAATAATCAGTCAGATTCTTGTCGGTTTCGTTCCCTTCACCGTTATTTTCATTCACTATCTTGTCCTCTTCGCAAGAGGTTAGTGCCATTGCGCCCAGCAGTGCAACGCTCAATAAGTGATAAACCTTTTTCATAACTATATAAAAGTTTGTTCGATTAAATATCTTTATTTCAACAACCATTAATACATTGGTTTGTTACGCGTTGGAGTACCACTTCCAAAATAGTCGTAGGTTGGCTTCTTATAGAAACGTATCCAGTCGATTTCCATACGTGGCGTATCATTGCTAGACTTACTTTCCTGATAAGAAATATGCTTAAAGTCGTTTGCCCAACTACCATCTTTAGCAGCCTGTTCTGCCGCAGCGTCACCAAGCGCCCATTCATTACATCCGGCAAATGTCAATAGTAAATGTAACCCTTCCGTATTGTATTTGTCCGTAAACGGCCAATGTGTAGACGAGTTCCATGAAGCCGTTCCATTAGCTATTCCGGTATAGCTGCCGTCAGTCCTCATGCGTACATTCTCTTTACCATTAATACCTAAAGCAATCTCGTTATTATCTCTCCATTCCATCCAATAGATATCGAATTCATCCATATCCGATATTATCAACTGTCCTGAAGACGGTTTATACTTATCACCGGATGAAGTGGATATATCATTCCAGTGGAAAGTCTGCCAAGCGCCATTCGGATTCGCATTGGTAGCCGGATTTTCCAGAAGATCAACCTCACCATAGGTAGACCATTGCACACCTCTGATATTTCCTTGGAACCAGACTGCCGAGTTGAAAGAGTGTTTCTTTCCACGCACACGGATTCTAACTTCCACACGAGTGCCCGGCAAAATGCGTACATTGCTGGATTCCCAAGAATCAGCACCCGTAGGCACACCATCAAACTTACTTGCATAGAGGGAGGAAACTCCAAAATCTCTTGTTCCCGTAATTTCCCCTGTCACACTGATTCCCGGATCATACGCACACCACATTTTCAAATATCCATCTTGAGTCATCGTTGCATATTTCTCATTTACAACCGCTTGTACTTTCTGTGTGTTAGCCACATTCTGTGCCGCCATAAAACGTGGAGGACGATTACCATACTGATTGGGGAGTCCGGTACCTTCTGTTAAAGCATCAATCGGATGGAACTCATAAGAATTCAGGAATGTCCATCCTTCAGCAGCTAACGCTTCATTCGGATGCGGATCACCCTCCTTTATCAATAGTGCTAACGCAGCTCTGACCTCATCCCATTTTTCTACTGCCTTTTTATTGCTGGCTGATACAAATATCTGATCCGGATCTGTATAAACCCATTGCTCATTGGTTAACTCGGTGCCCGGAGTCAAACCTGCATCCGTATCAGTAACCTTAATTTCCAACTCGTCCCCATATACCGGATGAATTTCAGAATCGGTAGCAAAAGACATAGACACAGAAGTGAAAGTATTCGGTCCTTTCTCTCCTTTCACCCATATAAGTTCAGATTCAGCTGTTTTATACCCGGCTTTCACCACCAATTCGCTCGGCAGATTCTCATATTTATCCGCATCTTCACCCGCATCAATATGAACGACTACATCTTCCTTAGCTGACGCTCCTACCGTAGCGACCAGAATAAATGAGCCATACTCTTTCACCGTATTGTCCGAATTGTTCTTCAATGACAAGATGGTGTAGTGTTTATCAGATACCACAATCGGACGTTCAGCCGCATTGATCTTGTATCCTCTGACATAAGCGGTGATAGTACCCGATATAGGATATTTAGCCAGATCGTTCTTTACCTTAAATTCGGTAAATCCCTGTTTCTCACCTTTCTTCATAAAAAGATGACCGGCAAAGCCTTCAAAGACATCAGATGCAGGGACATCCTTTCCTTCTACATTCTTACCTGCAAAAGTCAGAACAACGTCTATATCTTCTTCGAGTGCCAACTGATTGTCTTGCTGATCTACCTTCACAGTAAAGGTCACATTATCTCCGATAGCAGCACTTTGAGTACTGATTTCGGCCACCAGATTCCGGGCTTCTCCGATAGAGATAACCGTCTCGGTGTCATTACAGCCTGTCATTACAAGGATAAACAGGCAAATTGGTAATAATCTATAGAAATATTTCTTCATAATCTATCCTATTATATCATTATTAATGATTACCATTTCGGGTTTTGTTTCAACTTTTTGTTCAATTCCAATTCTGAAGGAGGGATCGGTAACAGATAATCCCTATCTGCATGGAATTGATATCCGCTTGGCAGAGTCCCGGCCATCGGATCCGCCCATTTGTTATCATCAAGGGTCAGACGCTCTCTGATTCTTTTCTGATTATCCGGACTGTAAGATTTGAATAAAATAGATTCATCACCTACATAAGCACCTTTACCACGCTTTCCAACAATCAGTTTATCGGCTTTCCAACGCATGAGATCATCCAGCCGGAAACCTTGCAAAGCAAGTTCAGAACGGCGTTCACGACGGATTTCCTGTAAAACAGGAGTCAATGTATAACCGAAATCGGTGAAATTAGCATCCTTTGCCGGTGCCAGATATTTCACTCCTGCACGTTCACGAAGCGCTTTCAATGTCTTATTCGCTATATCATCGCTCCACATTTCCAGTTCAGCAGCAGCTTCTGCATAAGCCAAAAGACCTTCGGCATAACGAATAATAGGTAAAGCAGTCTCACCATTACCACTTACAAAGGTGGTATCTATTCCCAAACGGATGTGATAACCCGTCAAAGAACGTGTGTTTCCATCTCCTGCCAATTTAGGAGGACTAATAGTATTCTTCTTCTCATCCGTATATTCTTCCAGATGCATTGGGGTCGCAGTAGTGGCAGAAGCAAATTTGGCACCTTCATTCATCACCGTTTGAATCAATCTAGGGTCACGGCCTTCAAATGTTTCCTTAAAATCCTTAAATTTCTCATTTGTCGGATCAATAAATGTTCCATCGGCATTCAGATAATTATCCACCAGGCTTTGAGTAATTCCGGCAGCTCCTTCCGAGTCGACAACACCTGCCTTCAGATTACCGTTGACATCATGAAAGACTCCTTCATCACTCGAATATTTCCTCCACAATAGCACTTCGCCCATTCCTGACAAATCTTTGCTATTGAACAATGCCGCAAAAGCATCTCCCGGATTTTGCCCGGTTTTATACAGATCAATGCCACAACCGAACAGTTCATTTCCCCAGTTAATAACTTCACCCAAGAAATAATTTGATTCGTTAGTGGAAGATGCAAAATCATCGCTGCTGTGATACTTTTCCCAAGTTCCTTCATACAACGCCACATTCATTGCCAAAACCATGGCAGCTTCTTTATTGATACGAATTCCGGAATATTTACCGCGCGAATGCAACAGATTCTTCGCCTCAACCAAATCACTCAAAATAAATCGGGCTACCTCATTACGTGTCTTTGCGGGAATCTGTAATCCTGCGATTGTCGCATTCTCATCCCAAAAAGCATCCATTACCGGAATAGAACCGAATTTCTTCAATAAATCGAAATGCCAATAGGCACGTAAAAAGTAAGCCTCCCCTTTCAACGACAGTACATCTTCGTTTTCCTGTGCTTCGGGTACTTTATAATTATGGAAAAAATAGTTCACTTTACGCAGGTTCTGATAACCAGTCTGCCAATCGGAAGCTCCGCTAAACTGGTTATTCTGTCCATGCAAACGGGCATCATACTTTTCTGCAATAATATTGTCACTATTCTTTTCTTCACTGCGAACTCCCAAACCGAACTTACTAAAAGACGGCAACGTCATATATAGTCCGTTAATATAGTTTTCGACCTGTATAGCACCTGTCAGAAAATTACCGGCTTCCGGCTTGGTTATCGGTTCCCTATCCAGAAAATCAGAACAGGATGAAAATGGTAATATTGAAGCGGCTACAAAAGCCATTATATATATTCTTTTCATATCTTATGGTTTAAAAGGTAAATTCAATACCAAATACGTAGTTTTTATTCAACGGATATACCTTTCCGTTACCATTTTGCTTCATTGGGGAAGTCAATCCCGGAGCAGTTTCGTTACTACCCCCAGCCCATGTATTTACCTGATTCAAGGTTTCAGGATCGAATACGTCCGGCAAATTGTCAATCGTGAAGAGATTATCACAAGTGAAATACACTTTCAAGTTCTCCAATCCCATCTTCTTAACCAGTTTAGGCTGGAAGTTATAAGAAATCATCAAGTTTTTGAGTCGCATATAAGCTGCGTTCAATAAATAACGTGAAGTGTTGTAACCTACGTTCGCATTATATTCAGGACTGTCGGGTTTTGTCAGACGCGGCAGGTAAGCCCCCGGGTTGTACACATTATAATAATCCAAATGTTCTTTAAAGAAGTTGGAATCACCGCTAAACAGATAAGTACTTGCAGCCATCGGGAAATCACGTTTCATGACTCCCTGGAACAATGCGGAAACTTCAAAACCTTTATAACCGGCATGTAAGTTCAGACCGAAGGAGTAACGAGGAGTCGTATTACCGATAATTTTCAAATCACCGTGATCTTTCAATGTACCCGAACCCGGATCAATTTTACCATCACCGTTCGAATCGATATATTTCAAATCACCACGTTGCCAATCCTTATTCGGTTTGAAGAAAGACATGTCTACTCCTCTCAGATATTCATCCACTTCCTGGTTGGTGAGAAACAGATCATTTGCTTCATATCCCCAGATTTCACCTAAATCCATTCCCTGGTAATAACCTTTGTTACGAACCAGACCGGTGTGGTTGTTATAAATCAATCCTTCCGGATTATTGTATTTGGTTACCACTGCTTTGTAGTCAAAGATATTGAAACCGATTCCATAACTGAAACCATTCTTCAGCTGGTCAGACCAGTTAACCGACAATTCCCATCCACGGTTACGTAGCGTTGCATTATTTACTTTAGCACGTTGGTCAACAGCAATACCGCCAATATCAGGAATTGCTTCAGCCGGGCCAATCATGTCTTTGGTCGTACGTTGGTAAATATCCGCCGTAATCGTCAAACGATTGTTAAGCAAAGTCAGGTCGAAACCTAAGTTGGCATTATCCACTTTTTCCCATGTAATGTACGGGCTTACCATAGAAGGTGTTAAAGCGACTGTACCACGTACCGGAGTAGCCGAAGTGACACCGGAAAGCAACCATGCATTTGAATAGTCCGGTCTCAATGTCATGAAGTTCAGATAATCATATAGTCCGGCTCCATTCTGATTGCCTAAACGTCCGTAAGACAAACGCACTTTCAACTGTGAAACAGGCAAGCTCCATTGCTTGAAGTAGTCGGTACGGGCAATGTCATAACCGGCAGAGAAAGAAGGGAAAAATCCCCAACGATTGCCGGAAGCGAAACGTGACGAACCATCATAACGTCCGCTAAATTCCAGAAAATAGACATTCTGGTAGTTCCAGTTCAAACGGGTATAGAATCCCATGGTTGCCCAATGGTCACGCGCTTCACTATTATAGGCTTTTCCGTTTGCATTGTCAAAAGAGAATGTATCATCGCTCATCACTCCGTCTTTATACGCATACATGCTTGAGTTTTGCTGCACTTCCATCTGGAAACCGGCCATTGCCTTAAAGAAATGGTCACCCCATTGATTCGTATATGAAGACGACACACTGGGAGACAAATAATAGTTGAATTGATTTCCACGAGTCATTGATCCCCACAAAGAATTCGAATATTCGATACCGGGATAAGAATATCCCTGCCGGGGAGCGGTAACATTCTCTATGGTTCCGTCGGGCCGTGTGGTACGGGGCTGCTTCTGCAAGAATTCATCATTCTGCACATCAAAACGAACTTTCATCTCTCCGATAATGTCCCAGCCTTTCAGAGGCGTAACAGTAGCTGCAAAAGTCATGGCATCAGAAATGCGGTTCTGCGAATAGCCCACATTGTCCAGATACAAAGCTTCATTCCATGAAGGAAGATTATAAAGCCCGGAAATAGGAACTTCAGTCACCATATTAGGCTGCGAACGAGCTATCTGATGATAAAGAATAGACATATCGGGGAGCGGGCGGGAAATCAGATTCAACGTGATATTGTTATTGAAGTTAAACTTCAACCAGTCATTCGGCTTGATCTGAAATTTGGTATTCACGTTGTATTTATCCAGAGAGTCTTCTACACGATCCAGCAAACCACCCTGGTAAGTATAACCCAGACCGACATAATAAGTCACTTTGTCCGATCCACCGGAGATACTTAGATTGTGTGAATGACGCAAAGATTTGTTTTTATAGAAATAATCAAACCAGTCGGTATTGGCATACTGCGATTCACCGCCACGCCAACCGGTATTCTCCTGATTGGCGGTAATACCGGGCAGACCTTCACCATAGGGGTTCTGCAAAAACTGATTCATCAAATCAATAGTCTCCTGTGAGAAGTATGGAGACTCACCAATTGCCGAACGGTACGCATTTTTATAATTGGCAAACTCTACAGAGTTCATCATCTCGGGCATGTTGATAGGTGCACTCATACCCACAGAACCGCGATAAGTCACCCGGGCTTTATCCTGTTTACCGCTCTTGGTCGTTACTAACACCACACCATACGCAGCACGAGCACCATACACGGCTGCTGCAGAAGCATCTTTCAATACACTGATACTTTCTATATCGGCAGGATTTACATTCTGCAAGCTCTGTTCCACACCATCCACCAATACATAAGGCTCTCCACCATTAATAGAACCGATACCGCGAATATTAAATTTGATTTCTCCGCCAACTTCACCACCGGTACCGCTTTCAGAAGCATCCGAAGCAAAGTTCAAACCAGCCACATTACCTTGTAAGGCGCTGGTTACATCCGTCACAGGACGGGTAGCGATTGCATCCGCATTAACTGTTGCTACAGCCGCTGTAATAGTATTACGTTTCTGTGTTCCCATACCGACTACCACCACTTCATCTAAAGTTTTGGAGTCTTCCTTCATCACGAACCGATTTCCTGTTAGCTTAGTGATTTTCACTTCCAAAGGAGCATAGCCCACATAGCTGACAGTTATCGTTGTACCTACTTTACCGTTAATTTTAAAGTTTCCATCCAAATCGGTAATGGTACCATCAGTAGAACCTTTCACCATAACGGTTGCTCCGATTACGGACTCGCCACGTTCGTCTACCACCTTACCAGTGATAGTGCCCTGTTGAGCAAAGAGCTCCACAGGGAAGAACAGTAAAAGCATTGAAAAGAGACACACCAGTTGCATCCTAATCTGCATTTTCTTCATAACATTATATTAAAGTTAATACTAAAAGTTTTTTTGAGTTCCATTTGCCAATAGCCCACACTATCCGGCATTGAAATACACCACAAAAATAGATTGATTGGCAGAATGGCGAGTTCATAAAATCGCCAAAATGTTTCCAAAAACATCCATATTCCGTTTTTGAACGTCTTTGTGGCGGTTTTTGGAAATATTTCTTTTGTTTTAGCGGAATTAATCATACTTTTGTTTCACTAATCTCCCCTTAATAATCTTGACTGATGAAAAAAAGTATTTGGATAAAACACTTTTTCTGCTTACTGGCTTTTCTTATCGTAGGCACATTTCCAGCAATAAGTATAGGTAACCATTACGACTTTAAACTGATTGGTTCCCAAAACGGAATGCCGTCTATCATCAGCTGTATCTATACCGAACAAAAGGGATTCATCTGGATCGGTACTCCGACAGGACTAATCAGATTTGATGGAACGGAACTCAAAAAGTACACCGCACAACCTGATAATGAAAATTCCCTGCCTAACGACAGTATCCTGCAAATTATTGAAGATAATCAGCAGACAACCTGGATACTGACCACCACAGGAATCGCCCGTTATTCTCTTATTCACGACAACTTCTTTATCCCCAAACTAAATAATCAGCCCATCATTGCCAAATCGATCTGCAAAATAGCAGACGGGCTTCTGTTCGGAGGGATCAACAAGATATATAAATATTCTTATGCCACCAACACGATTTCTCTCATACGGGAATTCAAGACCGACGAGCCGTTCATTATACGATCCATACAAATGTGGAAACCCGATACCATATTGTGTCTAAGCTGGCAACAGGGAATACTGCAAATGAACCTCAAGAATTTCGAGATAACCCCATTTCCTTTCCAATACGGGAACGACAACGTAGGAATCATCATAGACTCCCAACAAAGAATATGGCTGTCAACCTACAACAATGGCGTCAAGTGTTTCTCCGCCCAGGGAAAATTGATAGCCAGCTATACCACTCAAAACTCCCGTTTGAGCAGTGACATCGTATTGTGCATGACCGAATTCAAACAAAAAATATGGATGGGAACAGACGGGGGAGGTATCAATATCCTCGATCCCACAACCGGCAATATTACCGTACTCGAACATATCTCCGGAGATAATCATTCCCTTCCCACAAATACAATACTCTGCCTGCATAGCGACTCTGCCGGAAATATATGGGCGGGAAGTAAACGTGAAGGGGTTATCAACATTCGTGAAGTATCCATGAGAACTTACACTAATGTTGTGTTAGGGCACAACAAAGGATTAAGTCAAAGTACGGTATTACAACTATATCAGGAACCGGCTTCCGAAGAACTCTGGATCGCTATGGACGGAGGAGGTATCAATAAATTCATTCCTTCTACAGAAACATTTGTGCACTATCCCGACACTTGGGGAGACAAGATGGTCTCCATCACCGGCTTCACACCCAACGAATTGTTAGTATCTGCCTTTTCCAAAGGTATCTTCATATTCGATAAAAAGACAGGAAAGAAGCGTCCTTTCGCTATTATGAGCCCTTCATTAGAGCATCACATCCGCTATAGCGGACAGCCAATCAACTTATACCGGGATACTCCCAATTCGATCTTAATATTAAGTTCGCCTCCTTACCGCTACCATACTTCCACCCGGCAACTCACTCCTGTCCCTTGTGCCAAAGAAGTGAAAATAAAAGGCTTGTTGAGTTCCATTGGATATGATTCCACTGCCATTTACCTGAACGATCCTCATAATATATATAGACTGGATCGTAAAAAAGACACAGTGGAGATATTTGCAAGTGCTCCACAGGGATTCTTCAATGCTGTATCCAGGGATGACAAGGGCGTATTCTGGATTGCAGGCACCCGTGGCCTGTACACCTATCACCCTGATACCCGCAAATTCGAAAGAATTCCTACCACCTTATTTAATGAAGTAAATACCGTGTTATGCGACAATAAAGGAAAAGTGTGGATAGGAGCTGAACAGAAACTCTTTATATGGCTCACCGATACCAAACGTTTTGTATGGTTCGGAGAAGCGGATGGAATTTCCCCCAATGAATACTTGGCCGAGCCCCGTCTCATTTCCCCCAAAGGCAACATCTATATGGGAGGTGTAAAAGGCTTACTATGTATCAATGCAGACACTCAAATAGAAAAGAGTAGTGACTCTCCGGAAATACGCCTTGCCGAACTGACCATAAACGGAGAGAACAGGATGTATCAGCTCAATCAAGACAAGATATCCATCCCCTGGAACAGTAAAAACATTAAGATCCGTGTCATGACTTATGGTGCGGACATTCTCCGGCTCAAAGTCTATCATTTCCAAATGGGAGACCTTAAAACCGAAGGCTACAACCCAGAATTGATGATCCCATCTCTTGCTCCGGGAAGTTATCCCATCATGGTGAGCTGTAACACACAGGAAGGAAATGAAACAACTCCCCAGTTTCTTTTCACATTAAACGTACTGCCACCCTGGTACAGAAGCTGGTGGTTCGTTTCTCTCTGCATCATTGCTTGCATAGGCATTGTGGTACAAATTGTTTTCGTTCTGCTTCGACGCAAAGAAAACAAGATGAAATGGATGATGAAAGAACACGAGCAGAATGTGTATGAAGAAAAAGTTCGTTTTCTGATTAATATCAGCCATGAACTGCGAACTCCGCTCACACTCATATATGCCCCGCTAAGCCGCATATTAAAGACACTTCCTTCTACAGATGCCATTTATCCACCGTTGAAGAATATACATAAACAGGCTCAACGGATGAAAGATCTTATCAACATGGTGCTGGACGTACGTAAGATGGAAGTAGGAGAAACCAAGTTGAAACTCCAAGCCTATCCATTTAACTCATGGATAAAGGAGATTGGTGCCGATTTTACGGACGAGGGAGCTGCCCAGGAAGTGCAAATAGATTATCAGCTCGACGACAGCATAAAAGAGGTGGTATTTGACAAGGGTATGTGTACAATCGTAGTCACAAACTTATTGACGAACGCACTGAAACACAGTCCTAAAAACACAACCGTCACTATCCGTACCAGCAAAAATGACTCATACGTCCGTGTTTCCGTTTTGGATCAGGGAGAAGGTATGCAAGAGGAAGACATGGAGAAAGTATTCATCCGTTTCTATCAAGGCAAGCAGGAAATTGGCGGTAGCGGAGTCGGACTTTCATACGCCAAGATGCTGGTAGAATTGCATAAAGGTAAAATCGGAGCCATGAACAACGAAGCGGGAGGAGCCACTTTCTTCTTCGACTTGCCTTTGGGATTGGAGTCGGGCGAAGTCATCTGCCAGCCGAAACCTTACATCAATGAATTGATTACACCGGACGTAGATCATGAGATCAACGCTCCCGAGACACTCGACTTCTCTACGCAGAATTACACAGTGCTATTGGTAGACGACAATCATAACCTGACAGATTTCCTCTCCAAAGAATTGAAATCCTTATTCAAAGCAATTTATATAGCACATGATGGCCGGGAAGCTTTCGAAATAGCGCAAAAGCAAGTTCCGGATATTATAGTGAGCGATGTGATGATGCCGGTTATGAATGGATACGAACTGTGCAAAGCGGTAAAAGAGAATATCGGCATCAGTCATATTCCTGTGATTCTGCTCACGGCACGCAATGATGAACAGAGCCGACTGTATGGGTATAAAATCGGGGCGGACGCTTATCTGGGAAAACCTTTTGAGATAGACACTCTTGTTAAGATTATACAGAACCGGCTATACAACCGGGAGCAAACGAAAGAGCACTATCAACATATAGGCAACTTCCCTCAACCGCTGGAGAGTACTTTCAGCCAGGCGGATGAAACGTTCTTGTTAAAGTTTAACAAGCTCATTTCCGAGAATATCAGCAATCCGTCTTTAGATATTCCTTTTATCTGCAGAGAGATCGGAATGAGTAAAACATCTCTTTACAACAAGTTGAAGGCTATCACCGATATGGGGGCAAATGACTATATCAACAAATTCAGGTTGGAGCAAGCCATTACTCTGATAAAAACCACCGATCTGACATTTACTGAAATATCAGATCAGATAGGTTTCACTACTTTACGTTATTTCAGTACTGCATTCAAACAGTACACAGGCTTGACGCCCACGCAGTATAAAAATGAATGCAGGAGTGAGAATAAATAAGATATTCTCACTTAAATAAGGTAGTATTACTAATTAGAGTAGGCCCTCATCTGCAAAGCTGAAAAATCCGTCTTCACAAACGATGACGTGATCTATCAGACGGATATTCATCGTTTCCGCCGCTTTATGGATATGCTCTGTCAAACTCCTGTCCGGTTGGCTGGGATGAATATTTCCCGAAGGATGGTTATGCACCACCGCGATTTGTGTAGCTCTTTGCAGCAATGCTTCCCGGAGAATGGTGCGCACATCGGTATAAGTTCCGTCTATGCCACCAGTACTTATACGTACCTTATCAATTAGTTTGGTTGCCTGGTTCAATAGGAGCACCCAGAATTCTTCCTGTTCCAAGTCACACATGATCGGTTGGAAAATATCATAGATATCTTTTGAGCAAGTGATTCGAAGTCTCTCTTTGGTTTCTTGCAGCTTTCTTCGTTTGCCTAATTCCAAGGCTGCCATCACTGTAATGCTCTTTGCGGGGCCCATACCTTTGAAAGAGGAATAGTCACACACTTCCCATTTTGCCAATGAATTCAGATTGTTATCACAAGACAGGAGCAGGCGTCTCATCAATTCGACAGCACTTTCTTCCGTATTTCCGGAGCCAATCAATATAGCGAGTAGTTCGGCATCACTCAATGCGGCTGCTCCCTTCTCCATCATTTTTTCCCGTGGGCGGTCTTCCAGTGCCCACTGGTTGATGGATAGTTTGTGTTTACTTTCCATTATTAATCAAATTAAGTCACAAAGATACTCCTATATAACTGAAAAAATGAATTTTGGAAGCTATAAGTCTATTTTTAGAATCCCTTTACTTCCAAATATCGTAGTTTTGCGCTATCAAGATTAATATATAAACATCTAATAAATATGAAAAAGAGAATAAGCATCTTATCCATCTTACTACTATTAGGAATGACAGTATACGCTCAAACGGATATCCCGCAGGTGATTCCCTCCTTACAACATTGGAATGGGGCAAAAGGCAAACTGACACTACCGGAAACAGGAAAGATTATAATCGCTCCGGAAGCAGAAAGCCTGTTGAAAGAAACTGCGGAAATAATGGCAAAAGACTTAAAAGATATGTTCGGCTGGAATTATCAGGTAACCTCCGGAAAACCGAAAAATCATTATATCTATCTGTCAGTGAAAAAAACGCCTTCATCATTGGGAGAAGAAAGCTATGAACTGGATATACGCAACCATGTAACCATCGAAGCCTCCACCGTAAAAGGAGTATTCTGGGGAACTCGCACACTGTTGCAAATGATCCATAACCAGCCTCTCGGACTCATGAAAGGAAAAGCATTAGATTATCCGCAGTATGCTCACCGCGGACTGATGATTGACGTAGCCAGGAAATTTTTCACAATGGACTATTTGCAGGATTACGTAAAAATTCTCTCGTTCTATAAAATGAATGAACTGCAAATACATCTGAATGATAATGGTTTCGTTGAGTTTTTCGATAATGACTGGAACAAAACATACGCTGCCTTCAGATTGGAAAGCGACCGTTTTCCGGGACTCACATCCAAAGACGGTTCCTATACCAAAGAGGAATTCCGCAACTTCCAGCAAATGGCCGCACGATATGGAATCAATATCATCCCAGAAATTGATGTTCCGGCACACTCACTCGCTTTCACTCATTACAATCCGATACTGGCAGCCGACAAAAAAGAATATGGTATGGATCATCTCGACCTCTATAAAAAAGAGGTATACGATTTCCTTGATGCTTTGTTTGACGAATATCTCTCGGGAGATCACCCGGTATTTGTCGGACCGGACGTACATATCGGCACTGATGAGTACAACCTCAAAGAAGCGGAACAATTCCGCTATTTCACAGAATACTATCTGAAGTATATCACCAAATATGGAAAAAATCCGCGACTATGGGGAAGCCTGAAGCACATGAAAGGAAATACCCCCGTAAATCTGAAAGGAAAAACGGTCAATGCATGGAATTATAGCTGGCTAGACTTAGAAACCGCATTGCAGGAAGGAGCCAAAGCGATTAATACATGCGACGCATTTCTATATATCGTGCCAGCTGTGAATTACTACCATAACTTCCTGGATCATCAATGGATATATGAGAGCTGGTCACCACGAATGATGCAAGAGGGAGAAATGATAGAGCAGTCTACTAATTTATTAGGAGCCATGTTTGCTGTATGGAACGACCGTGTCGGAAATGGAATCAGCCAACAGGATGTACATATACGCACCTTTCCTGCCATGCAGGTTATGAGCGAGAAACTTTGGAAAGGAGAAAACACAAGAAACATACCGTTTGAAACCTTCGAAACGTGGTGCAGGACAACACCGGAAGCACCGGGCGTAAATCTACAGGCCAGCATAGATGACAGAAAAGACCTAACGCTTTCCGGCCAGGAAATTATCCTGCAAGGTAACGACTCGGTTCTTACCTCTATACCCGAAATCGGTTATCCATATAGTGTGGAATTTGAAATCTACGCAGATCCAAAGCCCAATATCGATGCGGTCTTATTCAAAGGTCCCCATTCTGTTTTCACCGCGAACTGGCAAAATACGGGTAAATTCGCATTCTCGCGCGACGGCTATGAATTCATCTTCCATTCCTATCGTTTGCCTGTGGAAAAATGGACAAAGGTTCGTGTAGAGGGAGATGCCAAAGGGACCTCACTTTACATAAACGGAGAGCTACAAGAACGTTTGGAAGGACGAATCGGTGTAGTTTACAATCAGAAAAGCCTGCGTAAAGACAGCATTTGGTATCAGGAAACACTTATCTTCCCATTGAAACAGATAGGCGACAAATTGCTGGGGTTTAAGGGAAGAATAAGAAATGTGATTTGCACTCCACTAAATGAAAAAAGATATAGCCTATAAAAATTTCTTCGATTGCATCCATTACTTTTTTTCCATGAAAGTATAACTTGTCTGACACCCGAGTGTCAGACGTATTGAGACCCGGGTGTCAGACAACATTCCTTTTAAACAAAAATAGGAATGGTAATAGGCAAATAAAAAATGGATTACTTATAAAAATTCTTTTGGAAAGCCTCAAACTCATCCTTCCCTCTGATACAACGCTGCCACCATGCGCGCCAAAAGCCTGTACCATAGCCGATAAGCTGTATAAATGCGGCGGCAATGGAATAAACGCCAATAGACAGACTTTTATTCTGAATAGTAGAATCAATGCATACGAGTAATGCATAGAGAATGATAGGCGTGAAACTGAAGAGGCAGAAGGGGGTTCCTAATAATAGAAGCGCCACTCCCAATGTAAATACGGCTGGAAGCAAATGCACCAGTTTCAGAGAATCCGGATATTTCTTATAAAGATTAATACGGGCAATGCCGGAGTTATGCACCTGCTTGAAGAATTTTTTCAAGTCAGTCCGACGTTTATGATATACCCAGGCATCAGGAAAAAGACGACAAGTGTACCCATTCTTAAAGATACGGATACTGAAATCAATATCCTCCCCAAAACGCATCTTTGAAAAACCTCCCAAAGCCTCGTACACTGCCCGGCGAACTCCCATATTAAAACTACGGGGATAGAATTTGTCCATCTTCTTTTTTCCGCCACGGATACCTCCGGTCGTGAAGAAAGAGGTCATGGAATAGTTAATTGCCTTCTGAATATCAGTGAAAGAATCGTGTGCACGGTCGGGGCCACCAAAAGCATCGGCAGGAGAAGTGGTGAGCTCCTTCTCTACCGCATCGAAGTAGCCTTCGGGAAGGATGACATCAGAATCCAATATAATAAGGTATTCGCCTTCGCTACGTTCTGCTCCGTAATTACGGGTTTGTCCCGGACCGGAATTGGGTTTAGAGAAATATTTTATATTCAACCGATCTGCATACCGGTCTACTACTCCTTTACAGGGAATGGAAGAACCATCTTCAACAACAACAACCTCAAAACCCTTAAAGTGTTGTACAGTAAGACTTTGCAATAATTCATCCACTTCATCGGGACGATTATAAACGGGAATTATGACGGAGTAACGCATATCAAAAACGGGATATAACTATTTGATATGCAAAGTAAGACAAAAAAAAGATGGGCTCGAAATCGAGTCCATCTTTTTTTTGTATATCAGCAATAAAATTATTACTTATTCAGGATATCCATTGTATCCGATGCGATCAACAGTTCTTCATCTGTTGGGATCACTACTACTTTCACTTTAGAAGCAGGAGTAGAAATGATTGCTTCTTCACCGCGAACCTTAGCATTTACTTCGTTATCAAGTTCGATACCCATGAATTCCATATCCTTACAAACTTCACGACGACATTCCATCTGGTTCTCACCTACACCACCAGTAAACAGGATAATATCCACACCGCCCAATGCAGCAGCATAAGCACCGATATATTTCTTAATACGGTAATAGTACATCTTCTCTGCAAGGATAGCTTTCTCATTGCCAGCCGCACAAGCAGCCAAGAGTTCACGCATATCGCTTGATACACCCGAAATGCCCAGTACACCGCTCTTCTTGTTCAACAGATTGGAAACACCGGTTGTGTTCAAGCCTTCTTTTTCCATGATAAATGTTACTGCACCGGCATCAATATCACCGCTACGAGTACCCATCATCAAGCCTTCCAATGGAGTCAAGCCCATAGTAGTATCCATACATTTACCATCTTTGATAGCAGCGATAGAACCACCGTTACCAATGTGGCAAGTGATAATTTTCTGTCCTACCGGATTTACACCCAAGAATTCACATACACGTTTTGACACATAACGATGAGAAGTTCCGTGGAAGCCATAACGACGTACACCATACTTTTCATACAGTTCGTGAGGAATAGCATACATGTAAGCATAATCCGGCATTGTCTGATGGAAAGCCGTATCGAATACACCTACCTGCGGAATGTTAGGAAGAATAGCAGAAACTGCATTTACCCCTTTCAAGTTAGCAGGATTGTGAAGCGGAGCCAAGTCATTGCAAGCAGCGAAAGCTTCCAGCACTTCCTTGTTCAGCAATACAGATTCGCTGAAACGCTCGCCTCCGTGTACCATACGGTGACCTACTGCATTGATCTCATCCAAAGATTTAATAGCGCCGTATTCAGGATTAATCAGCGTGTTCAGGATAAACTCTACTCCTACTGTATGTTCAGGAATATCTTTCTCCAATATTTTCTTTTCACCATTCGGCAAAGTAAGTTTCAAGAATGATCCTTTCAGACCGATTTTTTCGATACCACCTTGTGCAATCACCTCTTTGGTGGTCATATCGAACAATTTATATTTAATAGATGAACTTCCGCAGTTCAATACCAGAATCTTCATGTCGTTGTCGATTTATACTTAATAGTTTATATCTAATACTTATTTATTCGCTTTTGCTGCAATGGCCTGATTAGCTGTGATAGCAATCATGCGATATACATCTTCGATAGAACAACCACGAGACAAGTCGTTTACCGGACAGGCAATACCCTGAAGAATCGGACCAACAGCGTCAGCATGTCCCAGACGTTGAACTAATTTATAAGAAATATTACCAACTTCCAAACTTGGAACGATCAGCACATTTGCTTCTCCGGCTACTGGAGAACCCGGCGCTTTGCTAGCACCCACTTCCGGTACAAGAGCAGCGTCAGCCTGCATTTCACCATCCAAATCAAGAGTAGGAGCCATCTCTTTTGCAATCTTAGTAGCTTCTACCACTTTATCCACTACTTCGTGTTTAGCGGAACCCTTGGTTGAAAAGCTCAACAGAGCTACTTTCGGATTTTCAATACCGGCAACGGCTTTCGCAGTCTGCGCAGTACAAATAGCAATCTGTGCCAGCTGATTAGCGTCCGGAACCGGAGTTACAGCAACGTCACCCATGACCAAAATGCCATTCTTTCCGTATTCAGGAGCATGAGTCAAAAGCAACATAGCACCAGACACGCAAGTGATTCCCGGCGCAGTCTTGATAATCTGCAAAGCAGGACGCAATACATTACCAGTAGTGTTACGGGCACCAGCCAACTGACCGTCAGCATCACCGCTCTTAATCATTAAACAACCAAAGAATAAAGGATCATTCGTTAACTTGCGGGCTTCTTCAATAGTCATCCCCTTCTTTTTACGAAGTTCACACAACAACTGCGCATATTCTTCGTGTTTCGGAGAAGTTTCAGGATCAATGATAGTAGCTTTACCGATGTTTCCCAATCCCCATTTTGCAGCAAGTTCATTAATTTCTGCCGGTTTACCCAGTAAAATTAGATCGGCTACTTCGTCTGTCAAAATCATATTGGCAGCTTTCAATGTGCGTTCTTCAGTTCCTTCCGGAAGAACAATACGTTGGCGATTTGCTTTCGCACGCGCCACGATTTGGTTGATTAAATTGAGCATAGATATATTGAATATTATTATAAAACGTCCTTACAATTTGTAATTTGCGGTGCAAAAGTACTCAATTTTGCAATATCCACATTACAATTTCGCCTATTTTTCTCTTCCAAGTCTAAAATATTGTAATATTTAACACTGTACTCCTATTTTTCATACCTTTGCAGCGTTTTCAAACAAAATCAATAGGTTATTAGTTATGATACGTCAGTGCGCCATTTTATTTGGCTGTTTGGCTTTGGGTGAATTAATAGTTTATCTTACGGGTATCAAGCTCCCCTCCAGCATCATCGGTATGCTGCTGCTCACCCTCTTTTTAAAATTAGGTTGGATTAAATTACACTGGGTACAGGGATTGTCCGACTTTCTGGTTGCCAACTTAGGATTCTTTTTCGTTCCGCCCGGTGTGGCTCTTATGCTGTACTTTGACGTCATTGCGGCAGAGTTCTGGCCGATAGTGACAGCGACCATTATCAGCACCGCGCTTGTACTTGTCGTTACGGGATGGGTACATCAAATCGTCCGCAAGTTCAGGCTGGCACGTCAGATTAAGCTGGCGCGCAAACTTCACCTGACGGATTTCCATCTGTCGGAGAAACTGCACCTTAAAGATAAAATCAACTTAACGAATAAAGACAAATGAGCTTCTTAGAAAATAATTTCTTCCTGTTGGCTATCACCTTCGGGATTTTCTTCTTTGCCAAATTGCTTCAGAAGAAAACAGGACTGGTATTATTAAATCCTATATTGCTGACCATCGCCCTATTAATCATCTTCCTTAAAATGACAAATATCTCATACGAGACCTATAATAAAGGAGGACATTTGATCGAGTTCTGGCTCCGCCCGGCTGTTGTTGCTTTAGGCGTACCTTTATATCTTCAATTGGAAATGATAAAAAAGCAGTTACTGCCTATCCTTCTGTCTCAACTGGCAGGCTGCATTGTCGGAGTTATTTCAGTAGTGCTGATTGCGAAGTTCATGGGAGCTTCCCAAGAAGTAATCCTGTCTCTGGCTCCCAAATCGGTTACGACTCCGATTGCGATGGAAGTAACCAAAGCCATTGGCGGTATTCCGTCACTGACGGCGGCAGTTGTTGTGGCAGTAGGTTTATTAGGAGCGATCTGTGGTTTTAAGACCATGAAAATCATGCGTGTAGGCAGTCCGATCGCCCAAGGGCTTTCGATGGGGACAGCCGCTCATGCTGTCGGAACTTCCACCGCAATGGATATCAGCAGCAAATATGGAGCATACGCCAGTCTGGGACTGACACTGAATGGAATCTTCACTGCACTGCTCACACCTACGATCCTTCGATTATTAGGTGTCTTGTAAAAACAAAATCTCTTGATTTTCCGTTATATAAAGAGTTAAACGCAAAAAGCAATTTTATGATTCCATTTAAAGATATCACATTAGCAGACAAAGACACAATCACCTCATTCACGATGAAAAGTGATCGCCGCAATTGCGATCTTTCATTCTCCAATCTTTGCAGTTGGAGGTTCTTATATGACACTCAATTCGCAGTGGTCGACAACTTTTTGGTATTCAAGTTCTGGGCGGGAGAACAACTTGCTTATATGATGCCCGTAGGCACAGGAGATTTGAAAGCAGTATTGTGGGAACTGATAGAAGATGCCCGCAAAGAGAACCAGCATTTCTGTATGCTGGGAGTGTGCAGCAATATGCGCGCTGATCTCGAAGCTATCCTTCCGGAACAGTTCACTTTCACAGAAGACCGCGACTATGCGGATTATATTTATTTGAGAAGTGATCTATCTACGCTGAAAGGGAAGAAATTCCAAGCGAAAAGAAATCATATCAACCGGTTCCGCAACACTTATCCGGATTACGAATACACACCGATTACCCCGGACCGTATTCAGGAATGTCTGGATCTGGAAGCAGAGTGGTGTAAAGTGAATAACTGTGACCAACAGGAGGGGACAGGCAACGAACGTCGCGCCCTGATTTATGCTCTCCACAACTTCGAGGCACTCGGACTGACGGGAGGTATCTTGCATGTGAACGGTAAAATTGTCGCATTCACATTCGGTATGCCTATCAATCATGAAACATTCGGCGTACATGTAGAAAAAGCGGATACCAGTATTGAAGGTGCGTATGCCATGATTAATTATGAATTTGCCAACCGGATTCCCGAACAATATATCTATATCAACCGGGAAGAGGATTTAGGTATTGAGGGTTTACGCAAAGCCAAACTGTCTTACCAGCCGGCAACGATTCTGGAAAAATATATGGCTTGCCTCAAAGAGCATCCCATGAATATGGTAAAATGGTAAATCCATTATAAATATGATGATAAAGGAGCAAGTAAAAGCATTGTGGAAAATCTGTTTTGACGATAGTGAAGAATTCGTTGAAATGTACTTCAGACTGCGCTATAAAACAGAGGTGAATGTCGCCATCCAAAGTGGCGATGAGGTAATCTCTGCGCTTCAGATGCTTCCTTATCCGATGACTTTTGGTGGAGAGACTGTACAGACCTCCTATATTTCAGGAGCCTGTACGCATCCCGATTTCCGAAGCAAAGGGGTCATGCGCGAGCTTTTATCACAGTCTTTCGCCCGGATGTTACGGAATGGAGTACACTTCAGCACATTAATACCGGCAGAACCCTGGTTGTTTGATTATTATGCCCGTATGGGATATGCTTCGGTATTCAAGTATTCAACTAAAGAGATCGTTTTGCCCGAGTTTATCCCTTCTAAAGAGATAGCGGTCAGTGTTGTTTCAGAATTTCAGGAGGAGGTCTATTCCTATTTGAATAAGAAGCTTTCCGAACGGGCTTGCTGTATTCAGCACACATCGGAAGACTTTCAGGTTATTATGACCGATCTTGCCATTAGTGGAGGTTATTTATTTGTAGCCAGACAGGAAAACGAAATCAAAGGAATAACCATTATATATAAAGGAGACAAACATATCATTATCAATGAGCTTTGCGCTGAAAATAAAGATGTGGAATATAGCCTGTTGTATGCTATCCGGCAACACACCGGATATAAGTGCATGGTTCAAATCTTGCCTCCCGAAGAGAAACAGCCTCAACATCCGCTAGGCATGGCACGTATCATCAATGCCAAAGAAGTGCTGCAAATCTATGCCGCAGCTTTTCCCGAAGATGAAATGCAGTTGGAATTATCGGATAAACAATTATCTGTCAATAACGGTTATTATTACCTGTGTAAAGGGAAGTGCATGTATAGTACCGAGCGACTGCCCGGTACGCATATACAGATGAATATTAGCGAATTAACCAATAGAATACTTCAGCCGTTAAAGCCATATATGAGCTTGATGCTGAATTAAATTTTAGGCACGGCTTACACGGATTACGCTGTTGACTTATATTAAGGCATGCCTCTAAGAGCTGCGAAACCCGTGTAATCCGTGCCTGTATTTATTTATTCAAATAACGAACCCGTTCGCAGGCTGCCAATAGAAACGCACCTACTCCAAAATTCGAAGTGGAGTTTGCGTCTACCACCTGACCGGGTATCGCTTTCTCACCAATCGGTTGCACATAACCAATCTTGCCATCAGGCTGCAAAGCAACTGTTGAGAGATATTTCCATGCTTTTTCAACCACCGGCTGATATTCTGCAGCATCTAGGAAACCGTTATTGATTCCCCATTGTAAACCATAGGTAAAGAAAGCCGTCCCACTGGTTTCCGGTCCCGGTGCATGCAATGGATCGAGCATACTGCGTGTCCAGTAACCTTCCGGCTGTTGACAAGCAGCAACCGACTTAGCCAGAGTACGGAAACGATCTATATATTCCGGACGATACTTATCTGTTTCAGGAAGTTCTTTCAAGACTTTTGCCAATCCGGCCAATACCCAGCCGTCTCCACGTGCCCAAAAATCCTTTTTGCCGTTCACACTTTTGTGTTTAGGATACACGTATTTTCCATCCCGGTAATAAAGTCCGGCCTCTTCATCATACATAATACTATCAGCATAGGCGAGGTATTCATGCAGTTTCTCCAAATAGAGCGGATTCTTAGTAATGTTATACATCTTTGTCATGACCGGCATGACCATATATAAGCCATCTGCCCACCACCAATAATCATGATTGGGGGTACTCATCTGATATTCCATCACTTCGCGGGCACGGGCTATTTTCTGTGTATCCGGTTCCATATTATAGAGATCGGCATACGTCTGAAAACAAATCTGATAGTCACCGAAAAGCACATAATCATCACTTTCACCGTAACTGTACTTCCAGTTTTCCTTATGATCTGATTTTGCCCCTTTCCATTCATTGTATTCCGCCCAGGCTTTCGAGTATTCCAAGTACTCCGGCTGCTTAGTCAAAAAATAAGCTTCCATATTTCCGGTGTGATAGGCGGCATTATCCCAAAAAGAACGTCCGTGTTCCGGATGATTCGTCTGCCAATAATTATTCACTTTATGAATAGTGTTTATCACTTCTTCAGCAGAAGCATCCTTCTTATCCGTACAACTTGCACAGATTGCACCGCCTAGAAAGAGTGCAGAAAAAAGAGTTACATATAGTTTCTTCATATCTTTATTTATTTGTATCCATATTCGTTTCCAATACATATATCATTTGAGGCTCAATTTCCGCTGTGCGTTCACCGTCTCCCTGACGGGTGTGTTGTACAAAGAGATGCAGTTTCCGCTGCTTTTTCCAAAGTTCCGTATCATGAGAGGGTTCCCAGGCATCCACCGAAAAATCCGTCAGATCCGTTATCGTCCACTTACTCGTACCCACATCAGTCGCATGTGCCATCGACACACGGCTTCCCCGTTCTTCGTCACGGAAAATATAAAAGACTTCTCCACCTTCTACCACAATACGCGGACGGGCAATAGGGATCATTTTCGTACCTCCACCCTTCAAGGTAAAAGGTGTCTGGCGATCGGTTATCTGCCGTTGATGCCACATCTTCCCGTCATTCCAGACGATGCGGTATTGAGGAACATCACTGTCGGATTCCCGCCAATAAGTAGCTATATACGGATTTCCTCCTGCATCAGCACTCATGCTCGTCTGATTAATCAACTCACAGTTTTGAGGTAAACGACAGGCATACTCCGCATTGGACAATTTGATCGGGAGTTCATATCGTTCTCCACTCGTCTTATACCAAGTTCCCCCATTATCAAAAGAACGGGCATAACAAATATCATGGTTTGTTTCCACATGCCAGGTCTCGCGCCATACCCATGAAAGATGAATCGTCCCTTTCTCATCAACATATAACTGCCAATAGGCATTCCGTTTATTTTCTCCGTCGATCAGTATATCCTGCACACGAGTCCATTTGTGTTCTTTCAGCGAATAACGGTTCATTACCAGATTTCCACGACCCGAAGAACCGGAGCGGTAAACAAACAATAAATCTCCTCCGGATAAAGGATAGAACTCCGGATAGGTGACATTTCCTTCGTCAACTCCGGTCATGGGCATTTTATCCCCCAGTTCCAAAGAACCGGGAGCAATGCTCCGGCAGTAATTCAATGGATGTCCGTGATGGTCAAAAGATACGTGCATGTATCCTTCTCCATCTATCATCATACTAATTATATTATGAGCATCCTTCACATTTCCCTGATATTGGGTGCGATGTAATGTCCATTGTTCCGAATCCAGTTTCCGCTTTCCAAGTACCAGATAGCCATCGTTATCGTAATAACTGATATATTGTTCATCACCGTGTGTAACCAGCGAATTATTCCGAAAGACCGTCGTATTGACCGAAGTACAGCTATACCCCTTTCCCACTTCAACCAAATGCTGGGAACAGGCAATAACGGGAACGAGCATTATTCCGCAAAGTAGTAGCAGTATCCGTTTCATATTTATTTTTTATTTGTCAAAGATAGAAAGGTTCCATTTTTCATGCCAAGGGATAGTTATTTTCCCATCTTTTACCAACACAGGCAGCCATACATAACGGGAATCTTCCAAATCCTTCTTCTTCCAACGGTCGAACATGGCAATATATGCATTCTTCTTTCCGACAACAGGCTGGACATAAGTACTCTGGGCATAAAACGTTTTATCCGCATCCGGTCCCGTACAAGGATTTCCGATTGTCTTCCATGTTCCCATAATAGAATCGGCTACTGCGATCTCGGCTATATTAGGATCCCAGCCAGTACAACCGGAACTTAACATATAATATTTACCATTATATTTAAATACTGCCGGAGCCTCTCTCGATTCTTTTACGAAATTGCGTGTAAAACGTCCGCTCGGTTTCAGATAATCATCAGTCAGAAGGCTGATATACATCGTTTCATTATTTTCTGAAGAATAAAACTGATAAGCACGTCCATCATCATCCACAAAAACAGTCTGATCGCGGCTCATCGCATTGTTCGGACGAAAACTTCCCTGATAAACGAACGGACCGACAGGAGAATCGGAAACTGCCACTCCGGCACAAGCCTTACTGTAATCAGCACTTTCCACATGGGCCACATTACAAATTTGCCCGTTTTCTTATTATAAACCACTTTCGGACGTTCCAATACTTTGGAGGGATGCAGGTCATGATTCGGATCGTCTTTAACTGCCGGAAGTACAATACCCTCAAATTTCCAATTCAGCAAGTCTTTAGAAGAGTAACAACCTACTCCGGTCACATCCGTACGATAACACTCCCACGTAGCCCAGTCAGGCAAAATGGTTTTCCCTTTCTTGTATTCGCCATACCAATAGTAAGTGCCGTTATGATATAAAAGTCCACCACCATGGGCATTGATCGGATTCCCGTCCGTATCTTTCCAAACTTCACCGGGGATAAACTCCGTATACTTCTGTGCATGCACTGATACAGGCAGTAATGATATACAAACCACCCCTAATAATATAAACTTAATTATTCCACAATGTCTATTCATATTCATGATATTAAATAAGATTTCTTGTCTACAAAGATAGATGATACATAAAATATAAAGGTCTACTTATATGTCAAAAAAGGGCTAAAAACAATCATTCTCTATTAAATGTATGATATTATGGAGAATTTGTACTTCGAACTTAGTCCTCATTTATTATATAATACGATATAAACGAGGATTCCACTTATTAGCCCACTCCATAAAAGAGTTCGCTCGCTTTCAATCAAAGTCAATTCTCTGATCGAGCAAGTCATTTATATATACACATAAAACACCTTTCTTATATTCCATCCTCAAACGAACCTCCCCATATTTCTGCGGAGTATACCACTTGCCACCGGTTCCACGAGCCTGTGTTTTCCAACAATCCGATGTTCCCAATACATTTGTGCTGGTATATACCTTCCCTTTATATCTGATTTCAGGTTTCATCGTTTCTCCGTTTAGATAATATTCCAGATCACCGAGTTGCAACAAGCAACCTTGATAATTATCTGCGCCAAGAGTAATCGTCTGTTCCAGCACAAAAGGTTTTTCAGGATCAAATCGTATTTCTTTGCCGGATGCCGCTATCATCTTCTTCTTTTTTCTATCGGGGAATCCTTTGAAGTCGCAGGCTATTCCTGTAGAATAGCCTTGTGGATGTTGTAAACTGACAATCCAATCATAATAGTTGCCATACATCCAAGTCAGCCGCAATGGGGTACCCTCTGAAGCCGGTATCATATAAGGACGGACATTATTCAGTTGCGAGTCTTTTGTGACTGCCTCCTTAGAAATAACCTCTCCATCTTCACTCATGATAAATCTTACAATCTCATACACCTTACCATATTTTCCCTCTACCGGTAATGAGCAATATACCTCATTAACATTCGACGGATCGATAGCCATACCGGCACTATAACACTTTTCTAAATTCGGCGTCTGATGAAAATGTCCACCGGCATTAATAAGAAAAGTCTTTTTCCACTCGTGTCCGTTCCATTTTGCATAGTAATAATCATGAGATTCTTTATTATCGCTGATACGTACCATTGCTATCACCGGATTTCCGTTCCTGTCCGAAGCTATTTGCCATACCCAGTCACGTTCAGAAGGATTATCCACTACCGTAGACGGGTATTGTTTCGCATAATCACCTGTCTTGTTCACCTTAAATGTGCCGTCGGCAATAGTAGAAAGTACGGTTCCCCTGACATCAGTCAACTGCAATGTTTTGATATCGATATAATTAAAATAAAGGAAGTTGGGAAGTTCATTATCCGGATGTCCCGTGGTGTAAGTCAAATAAATCTTATCTTTCCCGTTAGACATGTATTTCGCATACGGACGGGCGCCGGTAGATTGTACGATTTGATACGGTCCCCATACTACATCCACCTCATCTTTGTCGTCCGGTAATGAAAGCTTGGCAATAGTCGGATGCCAACCGATTCCACGCCAGCATAAATAAATATGTTCAGGATCATCCGACAGAATAAACGGAGAAGGATAAGTCGTATTATTTTTTGTTTCAATCCTCTTTTCTTCACCTAAAGTAGTAATATCCCCCGGTATTCGGGAGACTCTGTAATAAAAACAAGGTTCATCCGTATGTCTTGAATAGAAAATCATGATTCTTTCATCGGGCAATACAAGAAAAGTGGGATTGTTATGATCGTCCGGCTGAAAATACGAACGGATCAATACTTCTTCCTGTTCCTTCTTTTGAAAGTCATACTGCATCGCCTTTATATTACCATGAATATCGATGTAACCGATATATGTCTTATTTATAGTTCCCTCCTTGTTTTCATAATGCAAGGCTCTCGGATCGGCAAACCAACACCAAGCTCCTTCAGCTGCAACTTGATACCCGCCGCCAGTAGGATTATTTTCTACATTTTGGGCATTCAAATGAAAGCTACACAGATATAAAACGACAAAAATCCAAACAATCTTCTCTTTCATGATAGCAATATGTTTCTTAATTAAATATCAGTTACTTGAATGGGATTCATTACTCAAACGAAATAGTTTTTATTTCACCGTTTGATAAACAAACCGTCACCTGTTTCTTATCCTCTGACACATGGACAGATTTCACCGGTGTCAGCTCTTTTGAAGTAAAACCTCTTTTCTCATTCTTCTTCCATAATTGAAGTGTCACATATATTTTTTCACCGGATAACTGATCGGAAACCATATTTAATGCACATTTCTCACTTACAGGATGCACTCCCTCCGGATATACCGTATATGTTTTCTCCCAACCTGTCAATGGTATCATTGCCAATTCATATTTTCCGTTAGAGAGTACCGGAATATTCTGTTTACCCACCTTACAACCTGTTTCCTTTATATCGGAATCCAGACGAGGCAGGGAATAATGTCCCAAACAGATCTCCGTCGGCTCTGAAACGGAAACTTTATCTATCCGCAAGATTCCATCCGGCAGAGGAATATCCGCCAACTGATACTTCACAGTGCTATCCGTTTCGAGCACAGCGTCACGACGATAAATTCCATTTTCGAAACTTTTGAACGTATACAACCGCAACACTTCCCATTCCCCTTTTTTATTCCTTGTTCCATAATTCATGGAAATCTCCCCATTCTTCCCATCTGCCATCCAGGGGAACTCTGTATGGTAAGCCAGTTTATTATAATTTTCGGTACTGCGGAATTTCTGCCAATCTTTTGCCACAGTCTCATGACACCATGAACGCATTTCAGATCCGCCACAATTCGGGTAATTGGTTATCAATAGATTAGTTCCCTGCTGGAACTTATTATACACTTCCCCTTTTTTCAGTTCTTTCTCCCAAGGACCGTTATTCTCTGTAGCCGACCAATAGTTAGAGTTTTCCGGCAACAACAAACTAAGAAAAGCTTTTCCGCACCAATAAACACTACCCCGGCAACTATAAATCTGAACAGCAGGAGCAAAAGGTCCGTAGAAACCCATTGTCGGAACACCATCTTCCTGAAATTCCGGACGTTCTAAAAATTGCAACAACGTAGAAGAAGCTATCCTTCTCATCCATCCATAATTCACATTACCACTTTTGTCATATTCATACAAAGACAAAGGAGCAGTAACGGCAAAACGATAACAAATACTCCGTCCCCACATATTCATCCTGCCATCACGGCTGAACAGAAATGGATAATTATCAACCATGTCATGCTGATTTTCCATAAACTGCCTTGCATATTGAGGGTATTGTTTCTTCCCGAACATTTCCGCCCAAATAGGTCCGTAAGTCTGATAAGCCCACGCACTATAATAGTCATAAGCCGGAGCGTCATTGTACCAGCCTTCGCCCCGATAGCGTGCGAGAAGTTTTTGCAGGTTCGACTCCAGATAGCTTTCATTCACGGCATATCCCTGATCTTTCAGAAAACTCAAGATAAAGACATTGAAAAACATCCAGTTGGAACCAATAGTCGGTCCCTCTCCATAACTCAACATGGTAGCAGCCAGTGAATCTTTCTGTTTCTTTGTGAGAGGATTCCATAACACTTCCTGTGCAGCTTTCATCGAGATTGCCAAAGAGCCCAGTTCCAACAATGTCTGACTGGGACCTCCCGTACGATGCGGAATATAACTTTTACTTTCAGGGTTAGAGATATTTATCAGTTGATAACGATAATAGTCTGCCACTTTTATCCCGTTCATCTCCAGTTCTGGATTATCTTTCAAAAGAGGGGCAGCTACAAATAGAGTTCGTGCCAGACCTTCCAGCTTCGCTACCGGAATTTCTCCCGTATTTCTCGGATATGTTTTATCCAGCTGTTTCGGAAAATACATTTGATCGTCTAATGTATGTATATAGTTAAATGCACCTTTTAATAAATACTCGCCTGCCTGTATCCAGTGCTGACGAGTCATTCCCGTATAAGGGCTTTTCTGATAATCCGGCTGCCAGACGGTGAATATGTTTTCCTGCGCAAAGACCACAGAGAGTTTTAATGATAAAATAGCAAACAATAAAAATAATGCAAATCTTGCTTTCATGGTAATGATATGTTTATAATGTCAGATTCATCGCAAAAGTAAAGCTTTATATACAAACATTCGTCTGAATATCATTCATAAAAGCCCAAAATTAAGTCAAAATGCCACTTTTTATCAGCTGAATGATAAATAACTGCCTTTAACAGATAGAAAAGTCGTGCTTCATAAGCCGACTTTTTTTATCTTTGTAATCTTGAAACATAGCCATGACTACCAATAGTTTGAGAAACATACGGATTCTGCTCTGCTTATTTTTCTGTTTCAGGATGACACCGTTCATATATGCCGGTGAATTCCTGTTCACCACCATCAATGCGTCGCAAGGATTGAGTGATAACCAAATACGTTATATCCTCCAGTTGCCCGACGGAAGAATGGTATTCACCACCAGCGGTAATGTAAATCTATACGACGGTGTACATTTCAGCTATCTTCACCGCACCACGGAATACGTATATCCATTAAACCAATATAACGGGCATTACCGCATTTACCAGAGTGGGGATTCTCTGTTATGGATTAAAGATACTCACAAACTGATGTGCATTGACCTGTACAGAGAGGAATACATTCCTGATTTAGATGCTTACTTTAAGAACAGAGAGATACAAGCCCCCGTAGAAGACCTTTTTGTAGACGATTCAGGACACATCTGGCTACTCATAGCTAACGAATTACTGGAATTAAACAACAAGACCCGTATAACCTTGCCCGGCAAGTATTCCGGAAAATTGCAGGACCTGAATGCCGACAGTACCTCCCTATATTTATTCTATGACACAGGCGAAGTGTCCTGTTACCACATAGCCGACCAAAAAACCGTATACAACATAGCCGCTTATCCTGCATCCGAACAGGCTGAATATCAAAATACTTCTCTCGTCGTCAAAAGTGCAGACGGCTTCTATCAACTACGCAACGGGCGTAAAGGCGGTTTATTCTATTTCAATAGCCACAAGCGCACATGGAAAAAACTCTTCGAACAGAACTATACTCTCAACACCCTTATCATTACCCCTAATGGTGAGAAAGCCTATATCAGTTGCGTTCACGGGTTTTGGATGATTGACCTCCACACAGGAACACAAAAATACATCCCCCTATTGGAAACCGGAAACGGACAGATTGTCTCTACCGAAATCAGCACTATCTTTCAAGACCGACAAGGAGGGTTATGGCTCGGAACTTTCAATCGGGGATTATTATATCATCACCCGTCCATGCATAAACTGACTCATATAGGTCGCAATGCATTTCCCGTCTCCCCGGAAGAAGAAATCAATATTGAATCTTTCGCCGAAGATAAAGATGGAAATATCTATCTGAAAGCTCATTCCCGAATTTATCGACTGACAGCTAATGAACAAAAATCCTATGTATTAAAGTCAGCAGCTATCCCGTCTGTCTCTCCTGAAATACTGAATCGGTTGAACCCCAACAAGAACCATCATTTCAGAAATAAAGTATACAATACATTATATACCGACACACGCGGATGGACATGGGCAGGAACTCCTGACGGACTGGAACTTTTTACCAGCGAAAACGACTCTGCCCCACGTATCTTCTATCGTGAAAACGGATTGAGCAATAACTTTATCCAGGGCATTATTGAGGACAAATATCGAGACATCTGGGTAACGACCAGTAACGGTGTCACACGCATCCACATAAATCCGGAGAATAAGAACATCAGTTTCACCCGGTTCAATCAGTTGGACGGTGCTTTGGACGGCGAATACATAAAAGATGCCGTATTCAGTTCTTCCGACGGCACTCTCTATTTGGGTGGTATTGATGGCTTTAGCATATTCCATCCCGACAAGGACTCCATTCATCCGATGCTTCCTGATCCGCCGGTTTTCACAGCCTTACGCTTGTATGGAGAGAAAGTGAATACAGGAAAAGAATATGGCAACCGCATCATCCTGTCCAAGGCTGCTCCTTATACAACCGAAATCGAACTGGACTATAACCAAAACTTCCTGACTTTCGAATTTTCGGCATTGAATTATATCAATCATGAACGCACATACTACCGTTATCAACTGGAAGGTATCGACCCGCAATGGATGAGTACATTTGCAGGAAGACAGGGAAATGCGACCGTGGGGAAAGGTCTTCTTCAAGCTGTTTACACCAATTTACCACCGGGAGATTATACATTCAAAGTCATGGCTTCGGACAATCCTCTTCAGTGGAACGGCAAAGTGACAGCAATAAAATTAACCATCCATGCACCGTGGTGGAAAACAACCACGGCTTATATCCTGTATGCAGTCATTTTATTACTGATTGCTTTCACCGGTATCCGGTTGTATATCTATTGGAGCAGAAAGGAAATGGAACGCAAGCATAAAGAAGAGATTCTATTACTCCGTATCCGCAACCTGATCGAACAAAATAATTCTCTAACCTGTGGCATAGAAGAAACGTCTCCCGACCATCAGCAACAGGATACGGAAGAATCTGCATTTCTGGCACAAGCCATCAAACTGGTGGAACAGAATCTGCACGTCAATGGCTATTCGGTGGAGCAACTAAGCCGCGACCTCTGTATGGAGCGAACGGGATTATACCGCAAACTGGTGACTATGCTCGATCAGTCTCCCAGCCTCTTTATCCGTAACATTCGCCTGCAACGGGCAGCACAACTGATAACAGAGGGCAAGCTAAGCATTACGGAAATTGCGGAACACACAGGTTTTAGCAGTTCCAGTTATTTAAGCAAATGTTTTCAGGAAATGTATGGATGCCGCCCGTCAGAATATGCCGAAAAAGTGAAAAAATCAACGTGATTACTGTTTGTTTCAACCTGATTGTTGTCTGTTTTACTTGCCTCTGCCCTACTTTTGCTGCATCATAAAGCACTTAAAACCATGAAAATGAATCTTATTAGAAAAGCCGGTTTCTTGCTTGTATGTGCAACAATGGTTGCAGCAGGCAATGGTACAGCACAAAATGTACAGCGTACCTCACAAGGCATCAAGTGTGCCACACAGGGGATGGATGTCAACGTAGAGTTTTATTCACCCACCATTGTCAGGGTTTATAAGACGCCCAGTCAGAAATCTTGCAATAAAGAAAGTCTGGTCATTGTCAAAACGCCCGAGTCGACTCCTGTTTCTTTCGGTGAAAAGGGGAAAAATGTGACATTAAGCAGCCGTCTTATCCAAGTGGAAGTGAACCCGGAGACTGGTGGTATCCATTTTTTCGATTCGTCCGGCCAACGTCTGTTGACGGACAAGGATTACGGAACACAATTCACTCCTTTCAATGATGCAGGTGTTCCGTCTTTCAATGTCCGCCAGGCTTTTTTGCTGGATAAAGACGAAGTAATCTACGGTTTGGGACAGCAGCAGACGGGTAAAGTGAACCAACGCAATCAGAAACTGTTTCTCCGCAATCAAAATATGAGTATCTGCATTCCATTCATTCATTCCGTCAAGGGATATGCCCTTTATTGGGATAATTACTCTCCTACTACTTTCCTCGACAATCCGCAAGAGATGTCGTTCGACTCGGAAGTAGGCGATTGCGCTGATTATTATTTCATTTACGGCGGCAATGCGGACGGTGTAATAGCCGGAGTGCGCGAGCTGACCGGTCAGGCCCCGCTCTATCCGCTCTGGACACTGGGATTCTGGCAATGCCGCGAACGCTATAAAAGTCCGGACGAACTCTGCGAAGTAGTAGACAAGTACCGTGAACTGAAAGTACCACTGGACGGTATCATCCAGGACTGGCAATACTGGGGATGCAATGAAAACTGGAACTCGATGAAATTCCAAAACCCACGCTATATCAACAAAATGGGTGATCCGGAATACATGAAATTCCTCCCGAACGGAGAAGACAGAAATGCTAATTATGGAACGCCACGCATCAAAAGTCCGAAAGAAATGATCGACTATGTACATAAACAGAATGCACATATCATGATTTCAGTATGGGCCTCGTTCGGTCCGTGGACAGAGATGTACCAGAAAATGGATAGCCTGAAAGCATTGCTTCACTTCGAGACATGGCCTCCCAAAGCCGGAGTAAAACCTTACGACCCGTTCAATCCGACAGCACGCGATATGTATTGGGCAGAAATGAAAAAGAATATCTTCGATCTCGGAATGGATGGCTGGTGGCTCGACTCTACCGAGCCGGATCATCTGGAAATCAAGGACAAAGATTTCGATACCCCCACTTATCTGGGTTCATTCCGCAGAGTGCACAACGCTTTTCCTTTGATGTCCAACAAGGGTGTATACGGACATCAACGTGCCACCACTTCCGACAAGCGGGTATTCCTGCTCACACGTTCGTCTTTCCTAGGACAGCAACGTTATGCGTCACATTCATGGAGCGGCGATGTAGTCTCCACCTGGGAAGTGATGAAGAAACAACTGGCGGCAGGACTAAATTACTCACTATGCGGCATACCATACTGGAATACCGACCTAGGCGGATTCTTCGCACGGAAATACAACAATAATGTACACAATATCGCTTATCATGAATTGCACGTGCGCTGGTATCAGTGGGGAGCATTCCAGCCGATCATGCGTTCACACAATTCCAGTCCGGTAGCTGTGGAAATATACCAGTTCGGCAAGAAAGGAGACTGGGCGTATGACGCACTCGAAAAATATACTCACCTGCGCTATCGCCTTTTGCCCTATCTCTACAGCACTTCATGGGAAGTTACCAACAAAGCGGGCAGCATCATCCGACCACTCATGATGGATTTTCCTAAAGATAAGAAAGTACTCGAGATGGATACAGAGTATATGTTTGGCCGTAATTTCCTTGTCCGCCCCGTAACTGATTCGCTTTATACATGGCAGGACGACAAACAGAACGGCTATCAGAAGAATATGAATAAGATAGGAAAGACAGATGTTTATCTACCCGCAGGTGCCCAATGGATTGATTTCTGGACCGGGAAAAGCCTGAAAGGCGGACAAACCATCCAGCGTGAAGTGCCTATCGACATCATGCCTGTCTATGTCCGTGCTGGTTCTATCCTACCCTGGGGACCGGCTGTACAATATTCCACCGAAAAGAAATGGGATAATCTGACACTTCGCATTTATCCGGGCGCCGACGCTGAATTTACTCTTTACGAAGATGAGTTCGACAACTACAATTACGAAAAGGGAGCATACACTACCATTGCCATGAAATGGAATGATAAAGACCGTACCCTGACGATTAACGACCGGCAAGGTAACTACAAAGGAATGCTGAAAAATCGTAAATTCAACATTATCATTGTAGAACCGGGAAAAGGTTGTGGTGACGGTGATGCTACGACATTCGATCAATCTGTTTCTTATAGGGGAAAGAGAGTAGACTTAAAATTATAAAGTTTCAACTTTATTCCCACCATCTCACACTGGGGAAATAAACAGTAACCAATCGGTAAATTTCCCTCTAACACCTGTTTTTCAATTTTACAAGTACAGCCTTCACCCTTCACAATGCCCTATTCATCGGCATTAGCGGGTGAAGGCTGCTCTTTCATCCGCCTTTCACCCTCCGTTTTCTTAACCCTGTATAATTCTTCTCCACCTGTTACTTCTAAAAACATATCTAACCTGTTTCCCACTCATTACTAACTAACTTCTTTTTCATTAATAACAAACTTTCTTTTGATTACTGGTAAACTTCTTATTACCAGTATGTAAACTTGTTTTTCATTAAATGCAATCTATAATTGCAAGTTGCGTTTATAAAAACAAAAGCTTTGATTATATAAATGCAAGTTTCATTTATATAATCAAAGCTTGCATTTATAGTTTTCTTATGATGCAAAGAAAGTTTGGTTCCTATACAAAGGAAGTTTATCCCTTATAGAAAAGAAGTTTTCCTATAATAGTCTGGAAGCTATCTGCTAACACTTCTTCTGCCAACTATAGATAAAAGATTTAGCAGACTAGACAATCTGTGAAAACCAGGGTAGAAAGGTGAAAGGAAAGTGAAAGCCTGCCCTTCACCCGCTAATGCCGATGAATAGGGCATTGTGAAAGGTGAAGGGTATTTTCTTGAATTTCCATAAGATCCCGCAACGATTCAAAACGAAACTTTCCGGGAACTATCGTTTCAAATAAGTCTTCTAAAACGAATGTACTCTTCCTTCAACAATGGCAAATCTATACAGAGAGAAATTATCAATCAGCCATTATCTTCACATCAGGCGACGGAACACGGAACCAATACTCCACCCATCGTTTTTCTTTATCGGGCATTGAGAACGATAACTTAATCAGATTGTCGTGGAGACGTTCAACACTAATTTCATTCTCTGTTCCCGGAACGAAAACAGGATCGGACGATTTTCCCAATATCTCGACATACACGCTGTCTGAAGGCAAACGATACTCTCCCTGGGAAAATATAATGGCATTCGATTTCGCATCCCTGCCACGTGTCATGATGTTTATAAATGTTTTATCGGCAGAAATTACTTTTAAGACCGGTAATAATGCAATCCGAAAATCATGTGCACCGGGCTGCACAAGACAGCTTTGCCATACTCCCTCCAGACTCTTATTAGTGACTTCCTGACCGCTAGGGACAGTAAGTTCAGGAATATTCATATTCGGAGTATTGCCATTTTGCTTTTTCGACAGGCTGAACATTACAGGAATAGTGAAACGCACTTTGACAGCCTTGCCATCCGCCATTCCGGGTGACCATTTAGGCATTGTTTTCACCACGCGCAAAGCCTCTTCATCCAACAGGGGATCAACTCCTCTCACTACCTTTCCCTGTCCCGGTGTTCCATCTTCCATCACTACGAACTGGATAATCACCCGACCGGAAACTCCTTTCTTCTGGGCTTCGACAGGGTATTTTACGTTAGTTGCCAAGTATTTCATCATGGCTTGCATGCCTCCCGGAAACTTCGGCATCTCATCGGGAATTAAATAAACTCCCTCACTATCTATTCTGGGGACTGACTCTTTCTGTGCAAACAATGGCAAACACAGAAACAACGCAATGAAAAGACTTACTAGTTTGGTATGCATGGTTTTCCATTTTAAGGTTGAACAATAAACGAAGATAACATCTTTACGCTAAAAGACCAACAAAAAAATCGTTTATTTTCCTCATACACAGCAGTTATTTATTGCACAATAAATACTGTTGCCACCAAGCCACAAGTAAATAACAAATAAAAATGTGAGTTCGGGATAAGGGTATTTATCCCGAACTCACATCCAAAAGAAATATCATCTAGTTGTTCACCAATACAACACCTCCCTGTGGAAGGATTTCCAGTTGCACTTTTCCGCTTTCTTTTACTTTCAACGTCACAAGTTGAGGTTCTCCTTTTTTATCATCCTTATACAGAGAAACGGTTTTTCCGGCAAACATATCTAAATCCAGTTTCAACTTTACGATTTCTTTCCCGGCATTCACAGCAGCCAGATACCAGGTGTCACCGTGGCGACGTGCCAAGACTACATATTTTCCCGGATATCCGTCAATGAAACGTGTTTCATCCCACGTGGTAGGAACCGTTTTCATATAGTCCACACAAACAGGGGAAACATCTTTCAGGTTGTTGGGAGCAAGCGCAAAATTCTGTACCGGATTCTGGAATAATACGGTAGTGGCTAATTGAAATATATCAGTAGTACGGCGGGTAGTTCCTCCGTCATTGTTGCGATTCAGCCGTTTGTTCAGGAAACAACCACCGAATTCCATGCAACCCAGCGCGTTGCGGATAAACGGATGCAGACAGGCATTGAAAGCCTCTTCATCACAGAAGTGCTGGCCGAAAACCATATTTTCGGAGGCCAGTACAGCCTCGCTGCCTACATAGTTCGGGTACATACGTTCCCATCCGCGAGGGATGGTGCAACCGTGGAAGATTACCATCAGACCGTGGTCGTCAGCATCACTCAAAATATCTTCATACAGGCGCATCGTTTCCTGCTTGTCGCCACCAAAGAAATCAACTTTGATTCCTTTCACTCCAAGACTTTGCAACCATTTCATTTCACGTTTGCGGATAATAGCATTGTCCATGTGATTCACCGGCCCCTGCTCAATATCATTCCAATAGCCGGAAGAGCTATACCATAAGAAGAGTTCAACTCCTTTGCTTCGTGCGTATTCTATCAAAGATTTCATGCGGTCACGGCCGATGTTCGTATCCCACCAGTTATCGATCAAGGCATACTCATACCCCATTGCAGCTGCAAAATCAATATAGCGCACCTGATCGTCATAGTTAATACTACCATCCTGCCAGAGAATCCAGCTCCATGTGCCGCGTCCGAAACGGTAGTCATGCTTCGTTTCATAAAGAGGACGTACGACATCCCAGATAACGGTTGTTTCCACAATCGGTTTCAAGGTTTCGCCAACAGTTATGGTACGCCAGGGAGTAGCACCGGGAAGGGCAAACGCCGGAGCAGAAGTTCCGTTACCGTTATTTTCTGCTGCCATCGGGAAAGCAACCGTATACAGATTACCTTCGCTTACATCGCTCAAACGAGAACCGCAATAACGACTGTCTACACCTGTTTCGCTGACTAATACCCAACCATCGTCACCGATACGGAACAGACAAGGGAACGTGTAGCCATGCCCGTACTGCGAACGGTCACTCATGGGAGCATCTGCCTTATACTCTTCCTCATAACTGGGTTTGGTACGCTTCCAACCTATCATGGCATCGCTTTGCGGACATAAGAAAGTAGTTGTTTGTTGCGGAAAGCGAAAGCCGGTTTCTTCGGCAGTTACCGTTACACTTCCTTTTCCATCCTGACGCGGAAGAGTATAGCGAAAAGCTACATCGTGATTGCTGACACGAAAGACTACATCTATTTTCTGCCCTTTCGAATTCTCAAAATTACAAATCAGTTCGTTTGCCTGATAATGCACTTTGGAGGTTTTAATACGATCCTGATGATAGACAGTGTCAATCGGAGTAACAGCGTGTCCTGTCAGTTTCATTCCTTTTACAAAGTCACCGATATTCGTATTCATACCCAAAGGAGATTTCTCCAACATTGTCTTTCCATTGTAGGTAATCGAATAACTTGGCTTTTCGGCTGGAGAAGCAGATACAACCAATTGCAGTTTTTCATCCGGCCCTTTCACTACCACTTCCTGTGCTATCAGAGAAGTCAGACAGCAACTAGCCAGCAGGGTACTTATTATCTTCTTCATATTATTTATGTCGTTATTATCTTCACTTTTTTCTGTTATTTCTCATTTGCCTTCTTTATGCGGATCACCGTAAAAGAATAGGCAGGTAATTGATAGTCAAACTTTTCTGCTACTTCCATTGTGTCTTCAACAGGTAGCGGGGTATCGGTCGGTTTGCCGGTCAGTACGGTTCTTTTTGCAGAAGACTGTATAGCACCGATTCCGGAAAGGTCGACATTCGTATTCACCTCTACGGGAAGTAAATTGACCAGCTTCACAATCACGTCGCCACTTGCCGAGTCACGGACAATAGAAGCGGCAATGCGTTTCCGCACTTGATCGTCTCTATTATCAAGAGTGATCTTTGACGGCAAATATTCGTTTCCGGCATTCTGTCCGTAGAGTTTCTGAACATAGTAGCCGGTGGTAGGTTTCACTTCCCGGTTATTGAAGTAAATCAAATCCGGATTCCACTGGGTATGTCCTTCTTTTGCGAGAAGAGGGGCATAGGAAGTCATGTGTACAACATCTCCATTACGTTCCAAGGCAGCAAGATAAAGAGCTTCTGTCAGTGCTGTTTCGATATTCGCCTTTCGTCCCGGTATGTGAGTTGCATATTCGCCCAAGTATACTTTTGTCTTTTTCGAACGATCGTATTTGTCGTAGAAATCCTGGTTGTTCAGGAACCATCCCGGAGTCTGGTAATAATGTTCGTCGACCATCGGAATACCCAGTTTGTCCGCCAGCTTCCATCCTTCCACGTAGTCTGTACCCTCATTGAACGGTCCCACTGTACCGACAACAATCATTTCAGGATATTTTTCTTTGATGGCATTGAAGATCATTGTGAAGCGTTCTTCGAAGATATCAGTGATAAGATCTTCATTTCCGATACCGATGTATTTCAGATTGAAAGGTTTCGGATGCCCGGCTTCGGCACGTACCTTTCCCCATTTGGTCTTCTTAGCGTCACCGTTTGCCCATTCTATCAGATCAAGAATATCCTGAATATAAGCTCCCATTTCGCTCATCGGGATACCACCTTGTTGTCCTCCTCTCAAGTCGCCGTGACAGGCAGAGTTCTGGCAAGGAACACCGGCCGCCAGCACTGGAAGCGGTTCCGCACCAATATCTTCGCAAAACTGGAAATATTCAAAATAACCCAATCCCATGCTTTGATGGTATCCCCAAAGGTTACGCTGTGCTTTTCTTGCTTCCAACGGACCTACTGTATTTTTCCATTGATAAATGTTTTTCAAGCCATCACCATGAGCCACACAGCCACCGGGGAAACGGATGAAACGGGGATGAATATCAGCCAACACTTGAGCCAGATCTTTGCGAAGCCCGTTCTTACGTCCTTTAAATGTATTCTGCGGGAATAGGGAAATCATGTCCAGATTCAATTCACCAACAGATTGAGGGATGATTTCGAGATGAGTGTCCGCAGTAGCTTTAGCAGTTATCACCGCTTTATATGTTTTCCATTGACGGGAAGACACTGTTAGAGAAGTTTCTCCACACACATTTCCTTTTCCATCTACCAGACGAACCTGCAATTTATTTGATTTACCCTGCGGAACCCGGGCGAAGATGGAAAAATCATATTTCTCTCCGGTGTTCAGTGCGATTCCATCAAAACCTGTATTTTCTAATGCAGCTCCCGGTTGTTCTACATTCAGCACGGCATAATGTGGGTTATTGATATGAATAGGGTCGGTAGTATCAATAGTGAAAGTCGTTTTCTCTCCTTTCAGTGCCCAGGAATGAGTGCTGTTCCAGTTCTTATCTCCTTCCCTGTCCGAAGGGTCGTACTCGAAGTCGCGGTTTTGGATAAGTTCTGCATAGAGTCCTCCGTCTGCCGAATAATTGATGTCTTCAAAAAAAGCGCCCAGCAATACATCACTAATGGCTTTTGCGCCTTCCGGTTGTACAGTGACCGTTGCTTTTACAGGCTTCAAACCGGCAAAACGTTCTCCATCCTGTATCGGACGTTCTCCATGTAATGAGTTCCGATATTGATTCCAGCCATAATTTTTATCCAATCCATCCACCAAGGTCCAAACTACCCGGTTGATATTTCCTTTCTGCTCTTCTCCGGCAACAATAGCTTTCACTCTCACTCCGTCAAAATCCGGCGTAGTACGGGGATATTTCTGACTGGTCCAGTTGATTAAATCCTTGGAAGTAGCTTGGCCGTATCCATCATGGTCATTCAGTTTCCAGGTACAAATCCATTCGCCATCGGACGATTGTTTCAAATAAGGATCGAGCATTTTCTTCTGTGATCCCCAGCGGCTATAATCGCACCGGAGATATCCGTAGTTCCGGCCAATTTCAAACCAATTTTCTTTATCTGTACTCCAGGCAAAACGGAGTCCGCTGCGTCCGTCGTCTCCGGAAGTTGCAAAAGAAAACAGATAAACCGAATCGGGTGTACTCGTCATTTCTTTGATTGCAGCTAAAGTGAGCTGATGGAACGACAAAAACAAGACAACTAAAAAGAGGAATAATTTTCTCATGGTATATATTGCATTAAGATTATCAATCGCAAAGTTAAGATTTTCATCATTCTAACAAGCGTGTTTCATATAATAATTGGTAATTATACACTTAAAAATATATAAGAAACAAGTAAACAAGGGTAAAATATACACTTTTCCCCATATCGTATACTGTTTTCCTGGATTACAACTAGTTGAATCCATCTTATCAGAATAACTCAAAAGAAAACAAAAGGATGGGAATACTCACAGGGAAGCGAAGATTACCCGCCTGAAAAACAATTGGTTTAACAAATCAGGGACAGGTGTTTTTCTCCTGTCCCACGAGATATTTTAGTTCAGAAACCTTCGGGTTTACCATAGACCTTGAAGAGGCGTTTCAACTCTTTTGGGGTAATCGGTATGACAGTGCCATGGCGCGGATGGAAATCCATACTGATAGCATGGTCAATCACTTTGAAATGTTCCAGATCGGAACTTTCGGTAAACTGGTATTTACCTTTCGTATATACATCATACATCAAAATATACTTATCGGAACCAACCAGCGGGAAAATACCCGAACCTTCTACCGGATCCTTCGTCTGCTGTTTATAGTCATCCGATTCTGTCCATTGGCCGGAGGTTAGAGAGGAGGTAGTGGCCTTTTTAATTCCATTTCCATTCCCTTCCGTTTTGTAGAACAAATGATAGAGTCCATCTTTGTAAATAATGTCGCCGTCAATACATGATTTTTTGTTTTCCGGAAGAAACAGTGGCTTCGGTTCTCCTTCTATATCGGTAAAATCTTTGTCGGCATAAGCATAATAAATGATATCGGGACCATTGCCATGTTGCATGGACCAGTAAACCATGTACTTTCCTGCTTCCCTATCATAAATAGTTTGTGGAGCCCACACACGTTTCAGATCCTCCTGATTGGGATATTTTTTCTGGATATTCACGATATTGGAAGTCCAGTGTACAAGGTCTTTTGATTTCAATAATATCATGGCACGGTTAGAACTCCATCCATTGCCGGATACCATATCTGTCACCACCATATAAAATGTCTTCCCATCTTCACAACGCAAGATATGGGGATCACGCACTCCACCTGTTGAACTAATCACACGGGAATCAAGTACCGGCTGATTTCCATTCAAGGCTTTATAATTATATCCATCGAGGCTAACAGCCATCCGGACGGCTTCTTCACTCATGCGATTGCCGGTGAAGTAAACAAACAGGTAAGCAGATTGCTGGCAATACCCAGTCAATACTCCCACAAATAGGAATGCGAAAAGAATTATATTTTTCTTCATATTCATCATCATTTCAATGCTTTTTCATCCATTGTTTTATTCTTGTTCATTCACTGTTTAGTAGTTGAAATCAGCAGGTTTCACATATACACGATATTCCTTAATCATACCCGGATACCCTTTTTCGGCACGAGGCAGATAGCGGAAACCGGTCACATTTTCCACTTTGCTCAAGTCAATTACCAATTGATGAGGATAAGGAACATTGTCCACTGTCATCCAGAAAGTGGATTCCTGCAAGTCGAATATCTTGTCGGCTGTACGGTTGCCACTACGCGTTTCTTCACTATCGGCATAACGAATCTTCCAATGTTCGCGGGATACCGGTTTACCATCAGCTCCCAGGACATCAAACTCTGCTATCGCTGCGATGTTATCATTTGCTTGTGGAGAAAGTGCTTCCAGACAGAAATAACGTCCTTCCACCGGAGTTGCAAATCGTACTTCCTGCCAGCCGTTGCCCGGAGCGAAAGCTCCTTCATGTATTACTTTCTCACTCGTCAGTTTCAGTTTTTCTCCATCCTTGCGGTGTGTTTCGGGAGCTTTTTCACGAAGCACATCGAGAATTGGTTTCTTCAAACCTTTGATGGAAGCCCGGGTAGGACCTTTCAAATCCAGAACGAGGATTTCATTCTCTCCTTCTTTCAGCCAGCACCCCGGCATAAAGAGAGTCTGCTGCGGACCGATTTCCCAGAAACGCCCCATTGCATGACCGTTCACCCAGACCATACCTTTTCCCCATGTACTCATATCCAGGAAAGTATCTCCTACTTTATCCAGTGTAAAGGTGCTCTTATAATAGGCAGGCATAGTCGGTAATATCTTTGTATCGCTATATTTTTTATCTTTTATAAAGGAATAATCTACCGGGAAGTTATATACAGTCCAGTTTTTCAATTCCTTAGTCTGGTTACCCGAAATAAGTTCCACCTTTTCGGTGATCCCTTTGCGGTCGTGGATGGATTTGTCAAAGTTAACACGTCCCATTGCTTCCACAAGAATATCCAGTTGTGTGCCTTTTTTCAGCGCGGGCAGGGTCGTTGCAAATTCTCCCTTACGACGATCCAAGCGTGCCAGCAGTTTACCGTCGGCATATATCTGCGCCCAGTCGTGCACTTCCGTAATTTTCAAAGTGGTGCCTGCAAGAGTCGTTTCGGGCAATATGGTACGATACAGAATCGTTCCCCATCCCTGGTTGAATTGTTCCATCGGTTGAATATCCACCGTTTGTTTTGCCTCCGGCAGATTTGAGAAGAGCGGAGCCACTTTATGGAAGTGAAACTCGGGGATTTCAATAACAGGCAGAGCTGCGGGCACTGCGGGCAACGTCTCACCTGCCGGAAGATAGTTTTTCAACAAGTCACGAAGCAAGAAAAACTTGTCGGTCGTCCATCCGGGTTCGCTAATCGGAGCATCATAATCGTATGAGCTGCACATGGCAGAATAAGCCGGGTTGTTCGCACCTCCCCAATGTCCGAAAGTCGTTCCTCCGTGAGTCATATACAGACTGAAAGAGATGTTCCGGTCGAGCATATCCTTGATGCCCTGTACCATATCTTTTGCAAGACGTGTCTCATGTTTGCGTCCCCAGTGGTCGAACCATCCGCTCCAGAACTCGCTACACATCAACGGAGTTTCAGGACGAAGTTCTTTGAGTTTTTTAAATTGCTGGTCGATATTGGCACCTGTTCCAAAGTTCACCGTCCAAATCAGGTCATCGAGCGCGTTATTGGTGAAGTTACTGCTCCAGTCACATTGAAACAGAGGTACATCGGAAAAACCGGATTCACGAACCAGGTCGCGCACGGCAGAGACATAAGGTTTGTCGATTCCATAAGAACCGTATTCATTCTCTACCTGTACCATGATGATATTTCCCCCTTTATTCACTTGCAGCGGAGCCAGTTGCTTACCGACCTCTTTCATAAAGATGCCTACCCGTTCCATATAATAGGGATCGAGCGTACGCAAGGCTATATCTTTTTTCTTCAACAGCCACCAGGGAAGTCCCCCCATCTCCCACTCCGCACATACATACGGACCAGGACGGACAATGACATACATACCGTGTTTCTGTGCCGCACGGCAGAAAGCTGCAATATCATTCTGACCGGAAAAATCAAACTTTCCTTCTTCCTGTTCATGGATATTCCAGAAAATATAAATACAAATAGTATTCATGCCTAATGCCTTGCACATCTCAATGCGATGTTCCCAATAAGCTTGCGGGATGCGGGTGTAATGCAACTCGGCAGCCTTCACCACAAACGGTTTTCCATCCAGCAAGAATGTGTTCTTGCCTGCCTCAAACTTCCGTGCAGTAGTTTGCGCCTGTGCAGTACTAAAGAAAATAACTGTAAAAAGTACCAGTAAAGCAATCAATCTGTTTTTCATGGTTTATTCAAAAATAGAATTTTAATAGTATACGGCAAAGGTAGGCGATTCACCTAAAAAGGAGGGCATAATTATCATTCAAAAAGGGTTGGAAATAAAGCAAAATAGCGCCAAATAGCAGATAAAACAACAATGGTCGGAAGATGAGAGGCATTTTACCATGCTCATCTTCCGACCATTTGTCCGGTATGTGATTACAATAAAATCAGTTTTCTTTTGTCAATAGACTTTCCAGTTCTTCCGCATTCAGGCGGAGATAGAATTGTCCGCGATAGGCTACGGAGATAGCGCCCGTCTCCTCTGAAACAATAATGGCATGTGCATCCGACTGTTGAGAGATTCCCATCGCTGCGCGATGCCGCAAACCAAGTTCCTTCGGTATATTCAAATCATGGGAAACAGGAAGGATACATCCCGCCGCCTTGATACGTTTTTTGCTGATTACCATTGCGCCATCGTGCAACGGGCTATTCTTGAAAAAGATATTCTCGATTAAACGCTGATTGATTGCCGCATCAATCAATTCGCCCGTACGAACGACCTCATCTAAAGGAGTATTATGCTCAATGACAATCAATGCGCCAACTTTTTGTTTCCCCATGCTTAAACAAGCCATTACCACGGGCATGATATCATCGTGCTTCAACGATTCTTTCTTCGATCCGCTAAAGAGACGGGCCAATGCACTGACATGCCGATGAGATCCCAAAGTCAAAAGAAAACGGCGTATCTCATCCTGAAAAAGCACAATCAACGCTATTACACCCACATTCATCAATGTGTCGAAAATAGAACCCAACAGTTTCATCTCCAGCACTTGTGTCACCACCAGCCAAATCAGAATAAAAACCAAAATTCCGGTGAATACCTTGATGGAGCCGGAAGCTTTCATCAGTTTGTAGGTATAGTACAAAACAAAAGCTACCAGCAGGATATCGATAAAATCTTTTATACCAAACTCAAAAAACATGCATCCTCCTCTTATTTGTCATATCCACTCTCTATTTTTAATTTCTCTGTGATCCGGACAGCTTCCACCGCCTCACGCACATCATGTACACGCAGGATGTGCGCTCCTTTCATTAACGCAACAGTGTCCAATACGGTTGTCCCGTTTAATGAATCTTGCGGGGTTCCTCCCAATAATTTATAAATCATTGATTTCCGCGAAACTCCCACTAAAACGGGAAGTTCGAATATGTGGAATTCTTCCAGATGCGCCATCAGTTCATAATTATGCTCCAATGTTTTTCCAAATCCAAATCCCGGATCGAGAATGATATCTTTCACTCCCAAGTCGCGAAGTTGCTGCACTTTACGAGCGAAATACAGGAAAACGTCTTTAATCAGGTTATCATAAGACGGTTCTTTCTGCATACTTTGGGGGGTTCCCTTCATATGCATCATAATATAGGGTACTCCCAAGTCGGCTACTGTCTGAAACATCCGGTGGTCCATTTCACCGGCAGCTATATCATTAATCATAGCAACTCCATAATCTTTCACACATTCTTCGGCTACATCAGCCCGGAAAGTATCAACAGAGATAATAGCTTCCGGATGATTATGGTTCAGGATTTCCAGACCGGTACGCAGTCTGTTCATCTCTTCTTCAGCAGAAATATGTTCGGCATTCGGCCGTGAAGAATAGGCGCCTATATCAATTATCGAAGCACCTTCATCAAGTATCTGACGGGCCCGGGCAGCAATGTCCTCTTTGGTCTGCATCCGGCTGCGGGAATAAAAAGAATCGGGAGTTACATTCAATATTCCCATCACCTGCGGAGTAGCAAGATCGAGCAACCGCCCTTTTACATTTATATAAATAGGAGATATAGGTTTCATCATTGACAACATTCCTTTTAGATCGCCTACAAATGTAGATAAAAAAAGCAAGTATTCGTACTAAAAAGAAGAAATAAACGTATATTTGCAAACTATAGAAGAAACCGAAAAATTCATACCATGAGCCGATTAACCCTATTTCACGTAGGATTTCTTTTCCTCATTTTGTTCTTTACCACTACTGCTAAAGCTCAAAAAGAGGCTGAAACTTTCAATGTTGACTCTACTCTCTATGAATATTATCAACGTTGTCAAGAATACCTATTAGAGCCTGTTGTGCTTAGCATGTCCGACACATTGTTCAGAATGGCCGGTGAACGGCATGATGAACGAATGCAGGCAGTAGCCATAGCCACCCGACTGGATTACTATTATTTTCAGGGAACCAATGAAGATAGTGTCATCCACTATACCAACAAAGTAAAAGAATTCGCCAAAGCCACTCATCAGCCTAAATATTATTATTTTGCATGGGCCAACAGGCTAGTTACCTATTACTTAAAAACAAGCAGAACAAACATAGCACTTTATGAAGTGCAAAATATGTTAAAAGAAGCTCAGAAAGAGGATGACAAAACCGGTTTGTCCCGTTGCTACAACATTATGTCGCAAATCTACACTATCAAAAGATTCGATTCGATGGCCTTCGAATGGCGGTTGAAGGAAATCGAACTAACTGAAAAATACAATATCGAAAACTATAATATTTCCCAGACGTATGCCCAGATAGCCAACTATTACATCAGCCAGAAAAAGCAAAAAGAAGCATTGAGAGCTGTGGAAAAGGCCATTTCAACAGCCAATTCTTCTACACAGCAAATATCTGCCAAGTTGGAGTACGTTAACTACTACAGCAAGTTCGGTGACTTTCAGGCAGCCGAAAAAATATTGAAGGAATGTCAGATTGCATTCGAACAGGATAAAAGACTGGAATCGATCAAAAAGAGACTGTATAATATAGAATGTTTGTACTATCAGCAGACCAGGCAATATCAAAAAGCATTGGAAGCTGCAGAGATGCAAGAAAAGGAAGAGCACCGTTTAAGCGAAAGTATACTTAGCAGCAGTCACTATCGTACACAGGGAGAAATCTACCAGAAGATGGGGAATATGAACATGGCAGTCAAATATCTGCAAATGTATATCAACACCGACGACTCCTTAAAAATAGCCAATGAGCAAGTAGCCAGCAGCGAATTTGCCACCTTGCTAAACGTTGAGAAACTCAATGCCGAAAAGAAAGAACTAATGCTCCAGGCACAGGAAAAGGAGTTGCATAATAAAACAACATTGATTATCTCATTGATTATTTTATTAGGTATTCTATTCTTATTCCTTTATAGAGAAAACTTCCTGAAACGCAAACTGAAAGTTTCGGAAGCAGAACTCAAAACAAAGAATGAGGAACTTACGGTGTCGAGGGAAGAATTACGTAAAGCCAAAGACATAGCGGAAGCGAGCAGCCGGATGAAGACAACGTTCATCCAGAGCATGACCCATGAAATCCGTACACCGCTCAACTCTATTGTAGGCTTCTCGCAGGTGTTAAGCGATCACTACAGCAATAGTCCGGAAACACAGGAGTTTGTCAATATTATCAAGAGCAACAGTAACGACTTGCTCCGACTGGTCACTGACGTGCTCGCTCTGTCGGAACTGGATCAATATGAGCAACTGCCCACAGATGATGAAACAGATATGAATACGATCTGTCAACTTGCCTCTGAAGTGGCCAAAGACAACAGGCAAAAGGATGTGGAAGTTCTGTTCGAACCTGCAAAAGAAAACCTGCTCATACGCAGTAATTCGGAACGCATATCACAGGTGTTGAACAACCTGGCACATAATGCCGCCAAATTTACAACTCATGGCAGTATCCGCATAGCTTATTCCGTACTGGAAGCTGAAAAGAAAATTGAAATCAGTGTCACCGATACAGGAACTGGTATTCCGAAAGATCAGCAGGAGGCGGTATTTGAGCGTTTCTACAAAATGAATTCTTTCACACAAGGCACCGGTCTCGGACTGCCGATATGCCGGAGCATTGCCGAGAAGTTAGGAGGCAGCCTCCGGATCGACTCTTCCTATACGGACGGATGCCGGATGATACTGACTCTTCCTTTGGTATATGCCTAAGTAAAAATCTGTCCGAACTCCCATCAAATCCGAAAGAATAGCCTATCTTTGCAGCGTTTTAAATAAAAGATCAGGTTATGAAACTTTCTGCTCTTTACCAGATTTTTCTGGATTGCCAATCAGTAACTACTGATAGCCGGAACTGCCCGGACGGTTCTTTGTTTATCGCCTTGAAAGGTGAGTCATTCAACGGTAATGCATTTGCAAAACTAGCGCTAGACTCCGGATGCGCATTTGCCATTATTGATGAAGCCGAATATGCCGTAGAAGGTGATAAACGATATATACTTGTAGACAACTGCTTGCAGACAATGCAGCAACTTGCCAACTATCATCGCCGCCAACTCGGAACGCGTGTGATCGGTATTACGGGCACTAATGGGAAAACGACCACCAAAGAATTAATTTCCAGTGTTCTCTGCCAAGCCCATAACGTGCTTTATACTTTAGGTAATCTCAACAACCACATCGGTGTACCGACCACCCTATTGCGTTTGAAACCGGAGCATGACCTTGCTGTTATCGAGATGGGTGCCAATCATCCGGGAGAAATCAAGTTTCTTTGTGAAATAGCCGAACCGGATTATGGCATTATCACCAATGTAGGTAAAGCTCACCTGGAAGGATTCGGTTCTTTCGAAGGAGTGATTAAGACTAAAGGAGAGTTATATGATTTCCTCCGTAAGAAAGATGCCATCACCTTTATTCATCACGATAACGCTTATTTGATGAATATCGCGCAGGGATTGAACCTGATTTCTTATGGAACTGAAGATGATCTCTATGTCAACGGACAGATTACTGACAATTCGCCTTATCTCGCTTTCGAATGGAAAGCCGGCAAGGACGGTGAACGCCATCAGGTTCGCACACAGTTGATCGGAGAATATAATTTCCCGAATGCCCTGGCTGCCATCACTATCGGACGTTTCTTCGGAGTGGAAGCGAAGAAGATTGATGAGGCTCTGGCAAGCTATACGCCACAGAACAATCGCTCCCAACTTAAAAAGACAGAAGATAACACGCTTATCATCGATGCATATAATGCAAATCCAACCAGCATGATGGCTGCTTTGCAAAACTTCCGGAACATGACAGTCCCCCACAAGATGCTCATATTAGGAGATATGCGCGAACTGGGTGCTGAAAGCCCGGCCGAACATCAGAAAATCGTTGACTACATAAAAGAAAGTGGTTTTGAGAAAGTATGGCTCGTAGGAGAACTGTTTGCCGCAAGCGAACATTCTTTCAAAACGTACGCCAATGCGCAGGAAGTTATAAAGGATCTGCAAGCTAACAAACCCAAAGGGTATACTATTCTTATCAAAGGCTCTAACGGAATCAAACTTAGCTCAACGGTAGAGTATTTATAACGGAAAAATAAACGAGTGAACAGTAAATGATAAACGGTGAATATTGGATGCAACCATTATTCACCGTTTCTATTTTTCATTCACTGCTTATTCATCATTCTGGGGCGTACGACATAATAGGCTATTAAACTAGCCAGAATCGCTCCCGTAGTATTAGCTGCAAAATCCAACCAGTCTCCACCCCGATAAGTAGTGCAATATTCCTGCAGTAATTCCACACAACCACTAAAAAGTACAGGGCAAAGGAATGCGCCTACCCATGCATGCCATATCGGAGCATTGTCCCTGCGATGTGCACGCAAAAATTCCAGCCACAGCATCCCCGACATACCCAAATACATACAAACATGAACCAGTTTGTCGAGGTTAGGAATTTCATCTAAATCCGTCTTAGGCGGTTTAAAGAACGACAGATAAATCACTGTCAGAATGATAAAAAGCGAGATTGGATATTTCTTAATATAAGATAGCATATCTAAATAATGTTACAATTTTCGTGCAAATATAAGTATCATTTTCTATATTTGCGCTCTAATACGTATATTTTATAACGATTTGTAAGATAAAACAAGATTTATGGCAAAAAATGATAGAGCAAACTTCGGCAGTAAATTAGGAGTCATACTCGCTTCTGCCGGCTCTGCAGTCGGATTGGGTAATATATGGAGGTTTCCCTATGAAACAGGAAACCATGGAGGCGCTGCTTTTATATTGATCTATTTAGGCTGCATTCTTCTTCTGGGATTGCCTATTATGATTGCCGAGTTCCTGATAGGACGCCGTTCAAGAGCTAACACAGCTAGAGCGTATCAGAAATTAGCACCTGGAACACATTGGCGTTGGGTAGGACGCATGGGAGTATTGGCAGGCTTCCTGATACTTAGTTATTATGCTGTAGTAGCAGGATGGACACTCGAATATATTTTTGAAGCTGCTACTAATGGCTTTGCCGGAAAAACCTCCGGAGAGTTCATATCCTCTTTTCAACAATTCTCCAGCAGCCCATGGAGACCGGTTGTATGGTTGGTGGCATTCTTGTTGATTACTCATTTCATCATTGTGAAAGGGGTAGAAAAAGGAATCGAAAAGTCCTCCAAGATCATGATGCCTACCTTGTTTATCATTATCCTCATACTGGTTGTTTGTTCGGTCACTCTGCCGGGAGCCGGTGCAGGTATCGAATTCCTGCTCAAGCCCGACTTTAGCAAAGTGGACGGAAATGTATTTTTGAGTGCCATGGGACAGGCGTTCTTCTCATTGAGTTTGGGAATGGGATGCCTTTGCACGTACGCCTCCTATTTCAGCAAAGAAACCAACCTGACTAAAACAGCTTTCAGCGTAGGAATCATTGATACCTTTGTGGCGATACTAGCCGGATTTATCATTTTCCCGGCAGCTTTTTCCGTAGGCATACAACCTGATTCTGGTCCGAGTCTGATCTTTATCACCCTGCCTAATGTATTCCAACAGGCATTTAGCGGAGTTCCCATACTGGCATATATATTCTCTGTCATGTTCTACGCGTTGTTGGCAATGGCTGCTTTAACTTCTACTATTTCCTTGCACGAAGTAGTAACCGCTTATTTACATGAGGAGTTCAACCTCTCCCGTGGAAAAGCAGCAAGGTTAGTCACCGGCGGTTGTGTCTTCCTCGGAATATTCTGTTCATTATCACTGGGAGTCATGAAAGGATTTACCGTTTTCGGACTGGGCATGTTCGACCTCTTCGATTTTGTAACAGCTAAAATCATGTTACCACTGGGCGGATTGTGCATCTCCCTCTTTACCGGATGGTATCTGGACAAGAAGATTGTATGGTCGGAGATTACCAATGACGGTTCATTAAAGGTACCGGTATACAAACTCATTATCTTTATATTAAAATATATGGCACCAATCGCCATCTCACTGATATTTATCAATGAACTGGGATTAATCAAGCTATAATGTGGAAAGACTTCCTTTATTATACTAAAACTGAACGACAAGGCATTATCGTCCTTGTCGTTCTTATTTTAGGAGTATATGCCGCCCCTAAACTCTTCTCCTTTTTCACACACGCTGAAGATACCGACTGCAGAGAGAACGAGAAGTTCGATAAGGAATACAACGACTTTATTTCCTCCCTCCGGGAAACCCAACCTCACCAAAAGTCCGGTCATTCTTTTCAATCATCCCCTCAAAGGGAAATCAAACTTGCGGTGTTCGATCCGAACATCGCAGACTCTACTACTTTTCTTTCGCTTGGGTTACCATCCTGGATGATAAAGAATATCCTGCACTATCGCTATAAACAAGGTAAATTCCGCCACCCAGAAGATTTCCGAAAGATATATGGACTCACGGAAGAACAATACCAGACTCTTCGTCCTTATATACAAATTACAGAAGATTTCAGTTCGACAAATAAAGACACGGTACGATTGTTAACCACACCAAGCATACAACGGGACACCCTTGTGAAATATCTCCCGGGAACTATCATCAGCCTCAACTCCGCAGATACCACCGAACTGAAGAAGATTCCGGGAATCGGAAGCAGCATTGCCCGGATGATTGTGAATTACCGCGAACGGCTGGGAGGCTTTTTCCGAATAGAGCAGTTACAGGAGATTCATCTAAAGGCAGAGAAACTCCGTCCGTGGTTTTCCATTGACACCCATCAGACACGCCGCATCAATGTAAATAAAGCCGGCATGGAACGAATGATGCATCATCCATACATAAACTACTACCAAGCAAAGGTTATCATAGAATATCGGAAAAAGAAAGGATTCTTAAAAAGTCTGAAGCAATTATCTCTCTATGAGGAGTTCACTCCTATTGATCTTGAACGGCTAGAGCCCTACATTTGTTATAATTAATAAAAAAAAGATGCATTCCTATCACACCAGACAAGAATGCATCACACACAAACAAAACAAACACTCTACTATCATCTTCACAGACTTCCGTAGAGAAGCGACTATAAATATATAGCTAAAAGATAGAACACTTGCAAGGCTCTACCTTTTTGGTATACATTTTTAGAAATTAGGTTCTCTAATTAATCTTTTTTAATCATACCATCCACTATATGAACGGTCCGGTCCGTAATTTTGGCAAGCCCCTCGTCATGCGTCACAATGACAAAAGTCTGCCCCAGCCGGTCTCTCAAATCGAAGAACAGTTGATGTAAATCTTCTTTATTATGTGTATCCAGACTACCGGATGGTTCGTCTGCCAGAATAACTGCCGGATCGTTGATTAAAGCCCTCGCTACCGCCACCCGTTGTTTCTCACCTCCCGACAGTTCATTCGGTTTATGAGAAGCCCGGTCAACCAGCCCCATGAAATCCAGAATCTTCATAGCGCGTTCATGCGCCTCCTTCGAAGCTACCCCCGCGATTAGGGCGGGAATCATCACATTCTCCAATGCCGTGAACTCCGGCAGTAGTTGGTGAAACTGGAAAACAAAACCAATATTCTTATTACGAAATGCAGATAGTTCTTTCTCTTTCATCCGGCTCACCACTGTTCCGTCAATCTGTACCACACCTGCGTCCGGTTCATCTAAAGTGCCCATTATCTGCAATAACGTAGTTTTACCCGCACCGCTCGGGCCTACGATACTAACAATTTCTCCTTTGTTGATTTCCAGATCAATGCCTTTCAACACCTGTAATGAGCCGAAACTCTTCGTAATCCCTTCTAGTTTTATCATAATAGCCTTATAATCGTTTAATGACATATTCAGCCAGATAGCACCCAAACACGGCCGGCATATAACTAACTGTTCCACATGTCGATTTCTTATTCTGTTCATCCTCCGTCAGCAATACCGCTTTCGGATCGGCTTGTTCCGTACTGAATACCACCGGAAGTTTCCGTTTCATTCCCATCTTCTGCAAACGCTTCCGCACAGCCTTACTCAAACCGCAATGATACGTCTCCCAAAGATCAGCAAAACGAACCTGGGTGATGTCGCTCTTCGCCCCTGCTCCCATACTGGAAACTATCTTTATACGACGTTTCATCGCTTCATAAATCAGAAAGCATTTCGGACTGATCGTATCAATAGCATCTACTATAAAATCATATTTATCGGCATCCAGCAGTTCCGGTATATTTTCATCCTTCAGGTAAACAGGAAGGACAGTCAGCTCAATCGCCGGATTTATATCTTTATAACGGGCTGCCAACACCTCCGCTTTCGTCCTCCCAAGTGTGGAATGCATGGCCGGCAACTGACGATTCATATTGGTGGGTTGCACTGTATCGGCATCTACAATCGTCATCCGTCCGACGCCCGCACGGCAGATCATCTCGGCGGCATAAGCACCTACTCCACCCAGTCCCACGACCAATACGTGCGCGTTCCGGATGCGTTCCATCTTTTCCTCCCCTAACAGGAGTTCCGTTCTCTGTTGCCAGTCGTATCTTTCCATTAGTTTTTCTTTAGCCATTTATAGAACCATTTGCCGACCTTCTCATAATGTTGAGACTCATTATGTCCACGAGGATCGGAGAATGACACAATTTCCTGCGGTTCGCCAAACTGGTCGGGATACAGGATTATCAAACTATTATTAGAGAAATATTTTCCTAATTGTGCCGGGAGACGTTCAAAAGAGGGATCATAAGAGATAGATCCGCGACGGGCAGAGATAACTACCAATAAATGGTCATAATTCACCTGCCCTGTCAACAGCAAGAGATCCTCCCACTCCTCCAATATGGAGAATTCCGTCGGAGTACCTGCATGTCGCTTTTTCACAAGTTGCTGAACACGCATCAATGTACGCTCATTGGCAAAGAAATGCACCCGACAGCCCAGGATACTTCCCATACGGCAGAAGTGTTCCACCCATTTAGAGAAGCCCGATTCATATTCGGCCTTTGGCGGAACGGCAATATTGATTCGACGCAGGGTATTAACAGGCATCAGAAATTTGGCAATCATCACTTCACGATGCGTACCTTTCAATAGACTTTCAGCCAGATGTCCGAAGAAAGAATCGACAATATTTGCTTTCCGGTGCAGACCGATCACAATATCCGTAGCTTCATACTCCTTGATTGTATGGATAATCCCCGAAGCAATATTCAAGTCATAGCGACTCACCATCGTAACAGGCACATCGGCAGCAGCGGCAATCATAGCCGCCTTCTCCAGATTACGTTTACCCTGCTGCTCTTTCTTCTCCGAACTGTTATTGTCATTGATAACGTTCAATGCCACCAATGCATTTTTCTGCTTGGCATCCTTTATTACTAAAGCCAGATTAATCAAATCTTCAATCGTCTCCGGGTTAGCCACCGGAATCAAGATTTGTTCCGTATTTACTTTTTTAGCTTCTTCTTCCGCCTGCACATTCTCATCCAAAGCAAAACGACGTGCCGAACGTTCGGTTACCAAAGAACTGATGACACAAGTGAAAAGTATCATCACTACCGTACCGTTCAATACATCATCATTCAGCAACCGTTCTCCATTCTCCATAATGATTTCATGACCGATCAACACTGCTGCCAGTGTAGCTGCGGCCTGCGCATTACTTAAACCGAATATCATGCTCCGTTCATTCGACTGCATCCGATAGATCTTTTGTGTGATCCAGGCAGCCAGCCATTTACTAAAGGTTGCCACCACTGTCATCACAATAGCCACTTTCAATGCTTCACCTCCGGTAAACAGGCTTCTTACATCAATAATCATTCCGACACCAATCAGAAAATAGGGAATAAACAGTGCATTTCCCACAAATTCCAACCGGTTCATCAAAGGAGATACATGAGGAATCAGGCGATTCAATACCAAGCCCGCCAGGAAAGCTCCTAAGATTCCTTCCATTCCTACAAATTCCATCAATCCTCCTCCGAGGAAAACCATCGCCAGCACAAATACAAACTGCATCACGCTGTCATCGTACTTCCGGAAGAACCAGCGTCCGATACGGGGGAAAAAGAATACAATCAGGAATCCGAGGAAAGCCACTTTTGCCACAAGAAATACCCAGAACCAGCCATCGACAGTTCCCTTAAACATGCCTCCTATGACAGCAAGAATAATCAAAGCAAGGGTGACGGTGACAGCAGTACCACCAATGGTGATATTGACACTGCGCAAACGAGACAGTCCGTAACGACTAATAATAGGATAAGCAATTAAGGTGTGAGAAGCATACATACTTGCCAACAATACCGCCGTGAGAAAACCATATCCCAGCATACTCATACTACTCCATATTCCCAACACCATAGGAATCAGAAAGGTAAGCCAGCCGAACACGAAACTTTTCGTCCGGTTCTTCTTAAAGTCCTCCATATCCATCTCAAGACCGGCAAGGAACATGATATAATAGAGCCCTACTTTGCCGAACAGTTCGAAACTACTGTCTCGGTCGAGTACATGAAAGCCGTGTTCGCCAATCAAGACACCCGCCAGAATCATGCCTATAATATGAGGTATATGGAGACGCCCCAAAATCATCGGAGCAAAAAGAATGATAATTAGTACCAAAAAGAACACCCAGGTCGGATCAGAAATCGGCAGCGTTAAATTGAGATCAAACAGGTTCATAGGCTGTGTTTTTTAGGAATTTTCTGCAAAGGAACAAAAAAGTTTGCAGAATCCAATGAATGTCTAATGGTCATTTCACTCCAATAACCACGTCCAACTATACGGAAGCATGAGTAATCCGCCGAAAAACTGAAATATTTCTCTCAAAATCGATGTTTATATGCTAAATTGTTATAATTTTGCAGCCAAATCTTTTCTATTCGACAGGATAAGGAGAGAAATTCAATATTCACAATTTAACAAAAGAAAAAGATGAAAGTAGCTATTGTTGGCGTAAGCGGAGCCGTAGGACAAGAGTTCCTGCGCGTGCTCGATGAGAGAAACTTCCCGATGGACGAGTTAGTTTTGTTCGGTTCTAAACGTAGTGCCGGAACAACATATACTTTCCGCGGTAAACAGATCGAGGTGAAACTCTTACAACACAACGATGACTTTAAAGGGGTAGACATTGCTTTCACTTCTGCCGGTGCAGGAACATCTAAGGAGTTCGAGAAAACAATTACCAAGTATGGTGCTGTGATGATCGACAACTCCAGCGCTTTCCGTATGGATGCCGATGTGCCTTTGGTGGTGCCTGAAGTAAATGCAGAGGATGCATTGGAACGTCCGCGCGGCGTTATCGCCAACCCGAATTGTACGACTATCCAGATGGTAGTTGCACTGAAAGCCATCGAAAAGCTTTCTCATATAAAAACTGTGCACGTGTCTACCTATCAGGCAGCAAGTGGTGCGGGTGCCGCTGCCATGGACGAATTGTACGAACAATATCGTCAGGTATTGGCAAACGAACCTGTGACTGTAGAGAAGTTTGCCTATCAGTTGGCTTTCAACCTGATTCCGCAGATCGACGTGTTTACAGAAAACGGTTATACGAAAGAAGAGATGAAGATGTATAATGAAACACGCAAGATCATGCATTCTGACGTAAAAGTTAGCGCAACTTGCGTACGTGTTCCTGCATTACGTGCTCACTCTGAAAGTATTTGGGTAGAAACTGAACGTCCGATTTCCGTAGAAGAGGCTCGTGAAGCATTCGCTAACGGTGAAGGTCTGGTTCTGCAGGACAATCCTGCCGAAAAAGAATACCCGATGCCGTTGTTCCTGGCAGGTAAAGATCCGGTATACGTAGGCCGTATCCGCAAAGACCTGACAAACGAAAACGGATTGACTTTCTGGATTGTAGGTGACCAGATTAAGAAAGGGGCTGCCCTGAATGCTGTTCAGATTGCCGAATATTTGATTAAAGTAAAAAATATCTAATATAACAGACTGGATATAATATCCGGACAACTATAGATAAGCCCAATAAATCAGCCGGTTTGCAATGTGATAGTGATCACAATGCAAGCCGGTTTTTTATTCTCCAAGCCGTAATTAGAGAGAAAATACCTATTCGTAGGTAAGAAGCCACTAGTTATAGGTATCAGCATTTACCAAAATAACTATTTATAGTGATTGATAGAAAGTCACTTTTTATCGAATTTTGCGCAAAACTTATCTATGAAATATTGTCTTTTTAATATAGCATTCTGGGGGCTACTATTTTTCAATTTATTTGAGGCCGCAGCTAATTCAAACATCTATACAATCTCGGGACGTGTGACCGAGGCAAAAACGAATTCCCCTTTGCCTGGTGCTTCTATCCTCATTAAAGGTACCTATTTGTGGGCCGTATCCAATCAGAAAGGAGAATTTACGATACAAGGAGTACAGGAGGGAAAATATAATCTGGAGGTTTCTTTTCTTGGTTATGTACCGGCAACAATTCCCGTAAATGTACGCAGCAATATCAATAACCTTCCTATCATACTCAAAGAAAATACACTTGCACTGGATGATGTAGTCGTCACTGCACAAGCACCCAAAAATGAATTAAACACGACGCTCACTATCGGAAATCATGCATTGGAACATCTACAGGTGTCCAACGTGAGCGATATCTCCGCTCTCCTTCCGGGAGGAAAAACTAAAGTGCCGGATCTTACCACCAATAATATCTTCTCATTACGCGACGGAGGGTCAACAGCCGGTAATGCCGCATTTGGAACAGCCGTAGAAGTGGATGGGGTTCGTATTGGAAACAATGGTTCGTTTGGCAATATGAGCGGAGTGGATACCCGGAATATCACTGTTGCAGATATTGAATCGGTGGAAGTCATCACCGGAGTGCCTTCGGCAGAATATGGAGACTTGAATAGTGGTATGGTCAAGATTCACACCCGGAAAGGGAAAACACCCTGGAACATATTGCTGTCTATCAATCCTCGCACCGAACAGGTTTCATTTGCTAAAGGATTGGATTTAGGAAACGATAAAGGAGTCATCAACATAAACGGTGAGTGGACCAAGGCTACTCAAAAGTTGGTATCTCCCTATTCTTCTTATACAAGAAGGGGATTCTCTGCCGGATATAGCAACACGTTCCGCAACGTATTAAGATTCGACATCGGTGTTACAGGCAATATCGGAGGAATGAATACCAAAGATGATCCTGATGCCTATTCGGGAGAATACAACAAAGTGAGAGACAACGTATTCCGGGCAAACACTTCACTGGCCTGGCTGCTCAACAAATCGTGGATAACCAACCTTAAGTTCGACGCATCGATATACTACAATGATAACAACTCCCACGCGCATACGTTCTACTCCTATGCATCGGAGCAACCGGCTGTTCATGCCACAGAGGAAGGATATTTTATGGCAAACAAACTGCCATATACTTACTTTGCCGACCAAATCATCGACTCCAAAGAACTGGATTATGCCGCATCGTTAAAATATGAATGGAACAGACGATTTAAGACTGTAAACAGCAACCTGAAAGCGGGTGTTCAATGGAAAGCAACAGGCAATGTGGGTGAAGGAGAATATTACAAAGACCCGTCATTGGCTCCGAACGGTTATCGTCCCCGTCCTTACACTACTTATCCATATATGCATAATGTTTCGCTTTATGCAGAAGAAAGTCTGTCATTTCCTGTGGGAAATACCATGCTTAGACTGATGGCAGGGGTACGTTGGGAACATTTGTTTATCAAGGGAACGAAATATAAGAACCTGAATACTCTTTCACCACGTTTCAATGCCAGATGGCAGTTGAACGAACATATCGCTATCCGTGGCGGTTGGGGAATTACCGAAAAACTTCCCTCTTTCTATACCTTGTATCCCAAACAGGAATATCGGGACATACAGACCTTCGGCTTTTCCTATAATAAGATTGAATCATCTTATATATATTATAGTCAGCCCTACACGTTATTGCACAATGAAAACCTACGCTGGCAACGGAATCAGAACGCAGAAATCGGTCTGGACGTCAACATTGCCCGTACCCGGATTTCATTAGTCGGTTATTTCAACCGTACCAAGCTGCCGTATAAATACGCAAGTACTTATACTCCGTTCTCCTATGATGTGCTCCAATTGCCGGATGGATTCACTATGCCGACTAACCCGCAAATCAATGTAGATAACCAGACAGGGATGGTTTACATACGCGACAATGCATCCAGTTACTGGACTCCTATGGATGTCAAAGTGACCGACCAGACTTTTGTAAAGTCAACTTCTCCCGACAATGGAATGGACGTGATTCGTCGCGGAGCGGAAATGATTGTTGATTTCCCGGAAATTACTCCGATTCGCACGCAATTCCGGGTAGATGCCGCTTATACTTATACGAAATACATCGACAACTCTTTATCGTATTATTATCAGAATGGATGGTCGCACACCAGTCTTGCCAATCGTTCTTACCAATATGTAGGTATCTACGCCAACGGCGACAACTTATCGACTACTGCCAACGGCAAGCGTACCCACTCGCTGGATGCCAATATCACAGCCATCACCCGTATTCCGAAAGCCAGACTGATTATCTCGTGCCGACTGGAAGCTTCGCTTGTGAAGCGTTCGCAGAACATCTCCGAGTATCAAGGAAAAGAATATGCTTTCAATGTGAGCGAAAGCAGTAATACCCAAACCGGAGGAAGTATCTATGACGGTAACTCTTATACTGCTATCTGGCCGGTAGCATACCTCGACCTGAATAATGAGATGCATCCTTTCACATCAGCAGAAGCCGCGAATCCAGAATTCTCCTACCTGATACGCAAATCGGGCAATGCCTATACATTTGCAGCAGACGGATATGATCCTTATTTTTCTGCCAATATCAATATCACCAAAGAGATTGGAGACTATGTATCTCTTTCTCTCAATGCGATTAATTTCACCAACTCACGGCCTTATGTAAAATCTCATGCAACGGGTGTAAGCGCTCTCTTCACCCCGGATTTCTATTATGGACTTACTTGCCGTATCAAATTCTAACTATATGAAACAATTCATCTACATATTATTACTAACAGTGACTGGCATCTTTGCGGGATGCACGGATATCGATAAAGAGAATCCGTATGACAACCAGTTGTACAGCCTGCAGGTTACTGCCGTATATCCGGACGGATACACGGATCATCTCCGGGAAGGAGTGACCGTAAAGATTGAAGATGTCGACCGTGGAAATTCTTACAAGGCTAAAACCGACAAGAATGGAGTGGCGCAATTCTCTTTGACCAAAGGTATATACCGCGTACAAGTCAGCGACAAAGGCGGAAAGGATATTTTCAACGGATTAGCTGATAATGTCAAACTAACCAGCGGAGACATATCTCTTAATCTCCCGCTCATTCATTCCAAGGCCGGGACGATCATTATTAAAGAGATTTACTGCGGAGGATGCACAAAGTTACCGCTGGAAGGAAATTATCAATCCGACAAGTACATTATCCTGCATAATAACGACTCGGAAGTGCAATATCTGGATAGTTTATGCTTCGGAGCACTCGACCCTTACAATTCACAAGCCACTAATGTATGGGTGACACAGGATGAAGCAACCGGAGCAACCATCTTCAAGGACTTCGCTCCCATCGTTCAGTGTATCTGGCAATTTGGCGGTACCGGTAAAACGTTCCCGCTTCAGCCGGGAGAAGATGCAGTGATTGCCATCAACGGAGCGGTTGACCATGCGGCACAATATCCGCAATCTGTCAACCTGAACAAACCCGGATATTTTGTATGCTATAATAATGTTTATTTTCCGAACACACAGTATCATCCGGCTCCGGGCGACCAGATCACACCGGATCATTACCTGAACGTAGTGTTGAAGACTGGCCAGGCGAACGCCTATTCATTCTCGATATTTTCTCCTGCCGCGGTTATTTTTAAAGCCAAGGATACCACGATACAGGACTTTGTTCTTAAAGAGGGAAGTATCATACAAAAACCGGGAAGCACTACGGATCAGGTGATAGCGGTACCACTCGATTGGGTGATTGATGGCACGGAAGTATATTATGGCGGTTCCTCCAACAATAAAAAGCGTATTTCTCCATCCATCGATGCGGGATATGTCACTCAAAGTGCCACATACAACGGACGCAGTTTATACCGTCATGTGGATGAAGAAGCGACACAGGAAGCGGGTTACGAAGTACTGGTAGATACAAACAACTCTTCTACCGATTTTTATGAACGGGAAAAACAATCTTTGCATGAGTGAGATGAAGAAAATATATATAACAGGTCTTTGGATTCTATGTCTGACATCCGGAGTTTCGGCACAGACTTATGACATCATCGAACGGCGTAACTCCTGGAATGCCGGGGCAAATGTCACAGGTATCATGATGGACAGTATTTCTGCTTCCTATGCCGAACTGTACGGAAAGAATAACCACGGTGATTTCCGCAACTATTACGAAGCAAAAGAAGCATGGAGTGCCGGAGCGGTAGCAAAGTCCATCACTCATCTGAAAGGTTATTCACTGACGGGTTCGTTCTCATTCGATCATACTTCAGGCAAGGATATGAGCGGTTCGATGTTTATCCACCCAGGATTTTATCCCGTAGACCTCCTGGAGTTCACACCCGGACGTAAAGACTTGCAAACTTACGCTTTCATGGGTGGTATTGCAACTGATATTTCACCCAACTGGCGATTAGGAGGAAAGATAGACTTTGCCGCTTCCAACTATTCCAAACGAAAGGACTTGCGGCATACCAATTACCGACTGGATTTGAAAATAGCCCCCAGCATCATGTATCATTCGGGAGATATGGCGATCGGCTTTTCCTATATTCTCGGCAAAAATAGCGAATCAGTAAAAGCAGAAGTCATCGGTACAGCCGAAAACTCTTACAATGCTTTTCTGGATAAAGGACTTATGTATGGAGCTTACGAGGCATGGGACGGGAGTGGAATCCATCTTAGTGAATCGGGTGTCAACGGTTTCCCCATCAAAGAATTGTCGAACGGGGTAGCCGTGCAACTTCAATGGAAAGGATTTTACGGAGATGCAGAATACACATATTCTTCAGGTTCTGCCGGTGAAAGAGATGCTATCTGGTTTAAATTTCCAACCCACCGAATTACCTCCCATTTGAGTTATCATTTCAAACAGGGAAAGAAAGAGCATTTTCTGCGACTGAACTTGCAATGGTCACATCTGGTCAACAACGAAAATGTGATAACCAAAGAAACGGTAAACGGGATAACGACCACTCACGTACACGGTTCCAATCGTATTTTTGAGCAGGATGTTTTCTCTGCTAATCCCGAATATGAATTGATTAGTCCCCGCACGGAACTTCGCCTGGGAACGAATATATCAACATTCAGACGACTGACCACACAGATGTATCCTTATGTGGTTTCGGAAAAGATGATTTGTAGCCAGACTTATATCTCCAGCGTATTTCATCTAGGGAAACTCGACCTGAAAGCGGCTGCATCCTTTGCCATAGGAAACTTTACCGAGAAAAACAGGACTACGGCAACAGATACGGAACCGGGTGATCCGCCTTATCGGCTGACTGATTATTACAATCTGAAAAATGAATATGCAACCGCCCCACAAGCGACATTTCATCTCGGATTGCGCTATCATTTCAACTATGGAATTTATGCGGAAGTAGAAGGTAGTTATACGCACGGTTTCAACCTGCAATATATAGATGGTTCGAACCGTTGGAACGAGACCGTCAAATTAGGATATACTTTTTGAAAACAATGAATATAAATAAACTAAATTATTAAGCAATGAAAAAGAGTTTGACATTTATCTTCGCAGCAGCGCTTTTGGTATCTTGCCAACAGGAAGAGAACGAAGCTACGACTCCTGCAAACAGTCGCATTACTATCTCTCCTATTATTACACGTGCTACGGAAGTTAACTTTGAGACCGGAGATAAAATCGGTGTTACAATCACCCAAAACGGTGACTTCGTATATGCAGAGAATAAACAGATGACATACAATGACGGAGTATTTGCAGGCGATTTACTCTGGTACCCGGAAGGAAATGACAAATCGCAAATAGTAGCCTATTATCCCTATAAGGAGGGTAATACTCCGGCTTCATTTACTGTTGAAACCGATCAGACTAGTGGATATGGAGCGTCAGATTTTATGGCAGCAAAGAAATCGGATGTACTTCCGACTACCAACGTTATAAGCATGAACTTCAAACACATGTTTACTAAATTAGTGATTAATGTAACAAAGGAAGTAGAAGCTAACATCTCGTCTATCGCATTGAAAGGTTCCATCCCGACTGCAACTCTTGATTTGAGTGCTCTCACAGTGACTGCTGATGCAAACGCCTCCGCAACAAGCATTGTTGCACAAGCCGTTAAAGCGAATGAGACATACCGCGCCATTATCGTTCCCCAAACAGTAGCCTTGACGCTTGAAGTAGCAACATCTGACGGCAAGACCTTGTCACAGAAGCTCACATCTACCACTTTGGCACAAGGAGGACAATACAGTGTGAACATTCGCGTGTTACCTGACGATATAGAAGTCAAACTTAGTGGTGACATTGAAAACTGGACAGATGAGGGTGAAATTGGAGCTGATAATGAGATTCCTTTCGAGGAACATCTCGATCAGAACTATTTCCTGTATGATAATGTAAAATATAAGACTGTAACTCTCTCAAACGGTACGACATGGATGGCTGAACCGCTTATTTATTTACCGAAAGGGTATACTCCTTCAAGTGATCCAACTGCTGATAGCCATGTTTGGTATCCGTATGAAATCACAGCCGACGGTGCAACCGTAGCTACAACAAAAGAAAGTGCCATAAAAGAATTAGGTTATCTATATGATTTCCAGGCTGCACTGGGTGGTAAAGAAATTACTGATAGTAATCTGACCTCCTTTGAAGGAGCACAAGGAATCTGCCCGAAAGGATGGCACATACCGACACGTCTGGAGTACTTTAATCTGGTAGGAAAAACAACGAATGATGCCGACGGCAAGGTACCGGCTGATGGTGATAAAGCTCTTTTTTATGATACAGCTTATGATGGAGCCAAAATATCATCACTGATGGATGCAGGATTCAATTACCAATTCTCCGGTGTTCGTATGGCAACAAGTCTTACAGGCGCCGGCAGCTACCAAAAAACTGCAATAGCAGATGACGCCAAGATTCAAGCTGCGTGGCATGGAAAACCGGCAATGAATTATCTCATGACTTCGACCGCCTACAAACCCATATACAATAGTACCAGCGGCCTACTAACCAATATACAGTTCTTTGGATTAATGAGTACAATCAATGCAACCAAGTATCCGGAAGGCAGATTATCATTATCTTATGTTAGCATTAAAGCCGGTATGCAAGTTCGTTGCATAAGGGATCAAGCCGGCAACTAAAAGACTAATATTTGTTTCATGCCTTGAAACCTTTAGTTTCTCGGTGAGAAACCAACAGTTTCAAGGTTTGAAACTACCAGTTTCACACTGGGAAACTAAAAGTTTCAAGTAAGGCTACCCCCCTCGCCCGTAAGGCGAACTACGATAAGCTATAAACAAACGAAAAACAGATTACAAACTATATAAAAACGAAGCAATAACAATGAAAACAAAAAAGCTAACAATCGCAATTGCCATCATGGCAATGACTTTTATCGGAACTTCATGTGGTAACAAACAACAGAAAAGCGCATCAGAAGCGACTACAGAACAGTCTGCATCTTCCGCCTTGGAAATTGATTCTCTTCTTGCCAATGCCGAAAGCCTTGCAGGACAAGAAGTGACCATTGAAGGCGTCTGCACACATACCTGCAAACATGGCGCAAAGAAAATCTTCCTGATGGGTAGCGACGATACCCAAGTGATCCGTGTAGAAGCGGGCACTTTGGGGACATTCGATCCTAAATGCGTGAACTCCATCGTTCGTGTTACCGGAACACTGAAAGAACAACGCATTGACGAAGCCTACCTCCAGAACTGGGAAGCGCAACTCAAAGCACAGGCTGCCGAGAAACACGGAACCGGTGAAGCCGGATGCGACTCTGAAAAGAAAGCACGTGGTGAAACAGCCAACAGCCCTGAAGCCCGCATTGCAGATTTCCGTGCAAAAATAGCCGACCGCAAGGCAGAAACAGGAAAAGAGTATTTATCTTTCTATTTCATGGAAGCTGACTCGTATGAAGTGGAGTAGTAACATCCGTAAGTGGAGTCGGCTCATACACCGTGACTTATCATTTTTCTTTTCCGGAATGGTATTGATATATGCCATTTCCGGAATTGTAATGAATCACCGTGACACTATTAATCCGAACTTCTCCATCACACGGAAAGAGTATAAGATAGCAGAAAAGCTACCGGATAAAGCAGGAATGAATAAGGAGAAAGTGCTCACTCTCCTGGAACCATTGGGAGAAAGCGGCAACTATACCAAATATTACTTCCCGAAAACGGACGTAATGAAAGTATTCCTGAAAGGTGGCTCCAACCTTCTAGTAAACGTAAAGACAGGGGAAGCGGTATATGAATCCGTCACCCGCCGCCCGCTTATCGGAGCAATGTCCCGTTTACATTACAACCCGGGACAATGGTGGACTTACTTCGCGGATATTTTCGCCATCGCTCTTATTATCATTACTCTCTCCGGCATCATCATGCTGAAAGGGAATAAGGGCATTATCGGCAGAGGAGGGATCGAAGTCATTGTCGGAATCTTGATTCCCATTCTTTTCCTTTTCTTCTTTTGAATAGAATAACAGATTAAATCAAATGGAACATATTATCGAATGTAACAATCTGACGCACTATTACGGCAAACGGTTGATTTACGAAAATCTTAGTTTCACAGTACCCAAAGGACGCATCCTGGGACTGTTGGGAAAGAACGGTACAGGCAAGACCACCACTATCAATATCTTGAGCGGTTATCTGAAACCCCGTTCAGGGGAATGTCGCATCTTCGGACAGGAGATTCAGACAATGGCACCGGCTCTGCGTCGCAATATCGGACTGCTCATCGAAGGTCATGTGCAATATCAATTCATGACCATCACCGAGATAGAGAAATTCTACGCAGCTTTCTACCCCGGTCAATGGAAAAAGGAAGCGTACTATGAACTGATGAATAAGTTGAAAGTCGCTCCCGGACAACGTATCTCACGTATGTCATGCGGACAGCGCTCACAAGTTGCCCTCGGACTTATCCTTGCACAAAACCCGGAACTTCTAGTATTGGACGACTTCTCACTCGGACTCGATCCCGGTTATCGCCGCTTGTTTGTCGACTATCTCCGTGACTATGCCCGCTCGGAAGGGAAAACCGTCTTCCTGACCTCACATATCATTCAGGATATGGAACGACTCGTTGATGACTGTATTATCATGGACTACGGAAAGATACTGATTCAGAAACCAATCGTCGAATTACTGGAAAAAGGACGTCGCTACACTTTCACTATTCCCGAAGGTTATGAACTTCCTGCGTCTGATGATTTCTATCATCCTTCTGTCATGCGAAACCAGTTGGAGACTTTCTCCTTCCTGCAACCGGCAGAGACAGAAGCAAAACTGAAATCAATGTCAGTACCTTACACTAATTTTCATAGTGAACAGGTAAATTTGGAGGATGCATTTATCGGCCTGACAGGCAAATACTGATTAAATTAAGAATAAAAATTGGCTACTCGTAACCCACAAATCATAATTCATAAATCATAAATCCTCAAAAATGTACGCTATATTTTATAAAGAATGGATAAAGACACGGTGGTATTTTCTGCTTGCCGTGCTCGCCACACTCGGTTTTACAGGCTATTGTATGCTTCGCATCAACCGGGTGGTAGAAATGAAAGGGGCTGCTCATGTATGGGAAGTCATGCTGCAACGCGATGTTATCTTCATTGATATGTTGCAATATATCCCCCTGATTGCCGGAATCCTGATGGCAATCGTGCAGTTTGTCCCCGAGATGCAACGCAAATGTTTGAAACTGACTCTCCATCTGCCTTATCCGGAACTAAAAATGACGGGCAATATGTTACTCTCCGGACTCATATTGATTCTTGTCTGTTTTGCTTCTAATTTCCTGTTGATGGAAGTATACCTGAACGGAATACTTGCCCATGAACTGAAGAACCACATATTGCTCACCGCTTTAACGTGGTATCTTGCCGGGATTTCCGGCTACCTGCTTGTCGCATGGATCTGCCTTGAACCGGCATGGAAACGTCGTATTCTGAATCTCATTATCGCTGTATTGTTACTACGGATCTTCTTTCTGTCGCCCACACCGGAAGCATACAACAAGTTCCTCCCTTATTTAGTGGTTTATACTTTGTTGACAGCTTCTTTCTCGTGGCTTTCTATCGTACGATTTAAGGCCGGAAAGCAGGACTAAACAATTAAAAATTAAAGATTAAAAATTAAAAGATTGAGAAATGAGACGTTTCAGTACCATACTATTATATGTAACCATCGCTTTCCTGCTTCTTTGGCAGTTGCCTTGGTGTTACAATTTCTTTGTCGTAAAGCCGGAGAAGACTCCCTTTACCCTATATAGTTTCGTCATTGGCGATTTCGCACAGATGGGACAGGAAGAGGGAAAGGGAAGCGTGCGTCGCGACTTGGCAGGAAACATTTATTCGGAAGCTGCTTTCGACAGCATCCTGCCTATGTTTTACTTCCGCCAGTTGATGTCTGACGAGCGTTTTCCAGATACCATTCAAGGAATCGCAGTGACTCCCAAAATGGTGCAGACGGAAAACTTCAACTTCCGCAGCGTTCCTTCGGATATCAATGCGCCTTCTATCGGACTTTACCCGCTAATGGAATCCATGTCAGGACGTGTGGATTTAAAAATGCCGGATGATGTATTCCGCATCACCTCCAAAGGGATCGAATTCATCGACATGGCTACCAACAGCGTGAAGGAAGATAAAAGCCTTCAGTTTACCGAAGCTATGACTAAGAAAGATTTTCGTTTCCCGGCAACGGAGATTGTAGGAAATCCGACGGTGAAAAAGGAGTATGACGAAGGTTACCTTCTATTGGATGCCGACCGCCGTCTGTTTCATCTGAAACAGGTGAAAGGGCGTCCGTATGTCCGTGCCATCACCTTGCCTGAAGGACTGACGTTAAAGCATCTGTATCTGACCGAGTTCAGAAACAAAAAGACGCTTGCTTTTATGACCGATGTCAACAACGCCTTCTATGTGTTGCAGAATCGGACGTATGAAATCGTAAAAACAGGAATCCCGGTATTCAATCCCGAAACGGATGCACTAACCATCATCGGTAATATGTTCGATTGGACGGTACGTGTGACTACTCCGACCTCTGATAATTATTACGCATTGAATGCCGACGATTATTCATTGATTAAAAAATTAGAGAACGCATCGTCTACTCATTCCATGCCCGGTATTACTTTCACATCTTATACTGATAAATATGTAATGCCACGTTTCGAATAGTATTCCCATATTGAATGTAACAGTTGTAAGGGACTATCAAAAGTCAATCTATTAAATATGACTTAGGGTAGTCCCTTACTGTTTTCTTCCCATGCGTGTATAGGAAACAAAAAGAATTACAATCTTTTCTTCTGTAAGTATGGGTTTTTTCCGGCAAGAAAGTTTATCTTTGCCGACTCATTCAAATATTCAGACCGCAATTGCTTCTGCATTATACACAAACAAATACGGTAAAACGAAAAAACTCAAATTAAAAACCGTATGAAAGTTTACAAAGCATTTGCTTTCCTAAGTATCTTCATCATATTGTTCTATAATTGTTCGCTCCCTACTGATGACGAAGAAAAAGGAGATTCAGAGGGAGAGGATACAGTTACCTCCGAACTTCCCTGGGAAGGAGAGATGGACAAATTCACCATCAATTCTAAAGAAGGAATCCATCTGAATGATCCATACGAAGACGCCGGAACAGCTTATGTCACCATTCCTTCCACCTCTGTAAAAAATACCCGTTGGGAATTTGGAGTTCACCTCACCTTTAATCCTTCCGCTAACAATTATGCACGATTTTATCTGACTTCTTCCTCAAACATTCTTTCCGAGAATTTAAACGGTTATTATATTCAGATAGGAGGAGCCAAAGATAATGTAACTCTTTATCGTCAAAACGGAGACCAATCTAAACTACTGGCTTCGGGAAGAGAGTTGATGAAAGGAGACTCTTCACCGAAACTATATATAAAAGTAGAACGTGACAATAATGGTTACTGGACTTTTTGGACACGACGTGAATCCGAGAATGAATACGTAAAAGAAAAACAAATAAAAGATACCGATATACAAACTTCCCGCTACTGCGGTATATACTGCATTTACACCAAAACCCGCTGTAAAGGATTTACATTTCATCACATACAGCTATCTAATAACGTAGAAACGGACACTACACCTGATGAAACACCCGATCATCCCGGAACAGACATTCCAGATAATCCGAACACCCCCGAATTACCGAAAGATGTGAGAGGTATGCTTCTTTTCAATGAAATCATGTATAACAATGCTACTGATGGTGCAGAATATATAGAAATCTACAATCCGACTGAACAGGCTATCATTTTACCGGCACTTTATCTATATAAGATGTATAAAGACGGGGCAATATACAATACTACCATCCTTCAAAATGAAAGTCCTTCTACTCCCCTAACCATCCCTGCCAAAGCTTATCTTTGCTTCACGAAATACTTCAACAGAGTCGTTCAGAAACATAAAGTTGGTGGAGAAAATATAATAATTATACCGAACTTCCCGGCACTGAACAATAATGGCGGGTATCTGGCACTTTCAAGTAGTAAAGAGACTGCACCAGGACATACTTTTGACACTTGTTGTTTTAGAGATGAAATGCACACCATTGATAAAATAACCGGCGTTTCGCTTGAAAAGAAATCTCCGGAGTTGTCCTCGCTCAACAAAAACTGGCGTTCCTCCAAACATGCCACCGGAGGCACACCCGGAATAAAAAATATGTAAGAGTATGTATATCTATGATAAATTCCCTACATTTGTAGGCAAAGTAAACAAGTTCCGGATATTTATCCTCAAACGAATTTAAACAGCAGATATGAGTCCAGCCGTTATATCTATTACTATTGTGGCATACTTTATAATCCTGTTCACTATCTCTTATATAGCAGGACGCAAAGCCGACAATGAAGGATTCTTTGTAGGAAACCGTAAATCAGCCTGGTATATCGTTGCCTTTGCCATGATCGGTTCCACCATTTCCGGAGTCACCTTCGTTTCCGTTCCGGGTATGGTACAGGCAAGTAGCTTTTCTTACCTGCAGATGGTGCTGGGATTCATAGTAGGACAAATTATCATTGCATTTGTACTTGTTCCCCTCTTTTATCGCATGAATCTGGTTTCCATTTATGAATATCTGGAGAACAGGTTCGGAAGCTCTTCCTACAAGACGGGAGCCTGGTTCTTTTTTATTTCAAAGATGCTAGGGGCAGCCGTCCGGCTCTTTCTCGTATGCCTGACATTGCAGTTTCTTATCTTCGATCCTTTCCATCTCCCATTCCTGTTGAACGTGATCCTTACGGTATTTATCGTATGGCTTTACACTTTCCGCGGTGGAGTGAAATCATTGATATGGACGGATGTTCTAAAAACATTCTGCCTGGTAGTGTCGGTTGTACTTTGCATCTATTATATTGCTTCCAGCCTGCATCTGAATTTCAGCGGTCTGGTTAGTACGATTTCAGATAGTGACTTTTCCAAGACATTCTTTTTTGACGATGTCAACGACAAACGATATTTCTTCAAACAATTCCTGGCAGGTGTATTCACCGTTATTGCCATGAACGGGCTCGACCAGGATATGATGCAGCGCAATCTTAGCTGCAAGAACTTCCGGGACTCGCAGAAAAATATGATTACCAGTGGAATCTCACAGTTCTTTGTCATTCTGCTTTTTCTGATGCTGGGAGTACTGCTATATACGTTCACAGCACAGCAAGGCATTGAGAATCCGGGAAAAAGCGACGAGTTGTTTCCGATGATCGCTACCGGAAATTATTTTCCCGGCATAGTCGGAATATTATTCATTATCGGGCTGATAGCCTCCGCCTATTCTGCAGCGGGTTCTGCCTTGACGGCACTGACCACTTCCTTTACCGTAGATATTTTACATGCACAGATAAAAGGAGAGGCGGCACTTAGCAAGATACGCAAACAGGTACATATCGGTATGGCAATTGTGATGGGGGCAGTCATTTTTGTATTCAATTTGCTGAACAACACCAGTGTGATTGATGCGATTTACACATTGGCCAGTTATACGTATGGTCCTATCTTAGGGTTGTTCGCTTTCGGCATCTTCACCAAGAAACAAGTTTATGATAAATATATTCCGTTGGTAGCTATCGCTTCTCCTATTCTTTGCTATATCCTGCAACGAAATTCGGAAGCATGGTTCAACGGTTACCAAATTAGTTACGAGCTGCTATTATTTAACGCTGCATTTACTTTCATCGGACTTTGCTTCCTCATTCGAAAGAAATCAACGATGGACAATACGACAGTTCTTTAATATTAAGATGAAGATGAAGAAGAAAATTAATTGCTTCATACCTTTCGGCACTCCGGAAGATACCATGCAGACAGTAAAGGAACTACAAGTGTCAGAGCTAGTAAATAAGATCTATTTATTAGGTTCGGAGCCCGGTAAGAAAGCTCTTCCGGGTTGTGAATATCTCTCTGTTAAAGGGTTCTATTCCACAGACACAATGAAAACAATTGCAGCCAATGCCAATACGGAATATACTCTGTTCTACTTGAAACAAACTCCATTAAAACTGGGACTGTATGCCTTGGAACGCATGGTGCAAATCATAGAGAACGATAAAAAGAATGGAATAGTTTATGCCGACCACTATCAGCTGATTAACGGAGAACTTAAACAAGCACCTGTCATTGACTACCAATTAGGAAGCGTCCGGGATGATTTCGATTTCGGTTCCATGCTTCTATTCAGTTCTTCTGCCTTCACTAAAATAGCAGATGCTTTGCGTGAAGAGTACAAATACGCAGGACTATATGCTATGCGTCTATTCATCTCTTACAAATATTCAATTGTGCACATCAATGAATATCTATACACCGAAATTGAAACAGATACCAGAAAAAGCGGAGAGAAACAATTCGACTATGTAAACCCCAAAAATCGGGAAGTACAAATTGAAATGGAAGCTGCCTGTACCGAATACCTGAAATGTATTGATGCTTATTTCATGCCTACTTCTTCACGGCCTGTAAATCTTCACAGCGAAAACTTTGAATTCGAGGCATCTGTCATCATCCCTGTACGCAATCGTGCTCATACAATCCGCGATGCTGTCAATTCGGCTTTAAACCAACGGACCACTTTCTCTTTTAACATTATTGTTATCGACAATCATTCCACCGATGGAACGACGGAAATTCTCCAGGAACTAAGTAGCGATAAAAGATTGATCCATATCATCCCCCAAGAAAATGATTTAGATATAGGAGGCTGCTGGAACAAGGGTATATGTCACGAAAAATGCGGAAAGTTCGCTATACAGTTAGATAGCGACGATTTATATAAAGATGAATCCACTTTACAGAAAATCGTAGACACCTTTTATAAGGAAAGCTGCGCAATGGTTATAGGTACCTATCTAATGACCGACTTCCAACTGAACGAAATCCCCCCCGGTATCATTGACCACAAAGAGTGGACACCGGAAAATGGAAAGAACAACGCTCTACGTATCAATGGTTTGGGTGCTCCACGAGCTTTCTACACTCCTATTCTTCGTAATATCAAATTGCCGAACACCAGCTATGGTGAAGATTACGCCATAGGATTACGAATCTCACGGGAGTATAAGATCGGACGTATCTATGATGTAATATACCTCTGTCGCCGTTGGGAAGGTAACTCTGACGCCGCATTAAGCACAGAAAAAGTCAATCGGAACAACTTCTACAAAGACCGAATCCGCACATGGGAAATTAAGGGCAGAATCCAGATGCATACTATTGATGAAGAGTTTCAGGAACTTGTAGAGGAAATGATAGAAAACCAAAAAGAAAACTGGGAACTTGCGAAAAGGAACTATGAAGCGTTGGAAGAAAATCTGGAAAAGAAAAAAGTATTGAAACTGAAGGAAGAAGATAGAGAGATGAAAGTTAGAATTTTCCCGAATCCTCAACGCATCCTCTCGACCATGGCAAAAACAGATAGTCGTTCTATCCAGGAAAGGCCTTGTTTTTTATGCGGAAAAAACCGCCCCGCAGAGCAAACATATCTACCATTCGGACATTATGAGGTATGCCTCAACCCCTACCCCATTTTTCAGCGTCACTTGACAATCATCGACAAGGAACACACTCCACAAAACATGAAAGGACGTTTTGAAGATATGCTTCACTTAGCTGAAAACCTGGACGAGTTCTATATACTCTATAACGGACCGGAGTGCGGTGCTTCCGCCCCTGACCACATGCATTTCCAGGCAGCAGGAAAAGAAGAAGAACTGACTAACCCTTTTGCGCTGAATTTCTTGAAGAGTATATTAGAAAATGAAAACGGCGTAACAACTTATGTAGACAATGTATTCACAACTTGCATAGGTATGACATCAGGTCTGAAAGTTGACTTAATGCAACAATTTGAAAAGGTCTACCAAAATCTTTCCATCATTTATTCGGATAAGGAACCTTTAATCAACATGATAACCTGGTATGGTCTCGATAAAATAAGCCATTTCGGAGGTGACGAAATAGAAGTATGGAATTGCATCATTTTCCTACGCTCAAAACATCGTCCCGATTGCTATTATACCCCAAAAGAAAAAGGGCTATTAATAAGTCCGGCTGTTGCAGAAATGGGTGGCATATTCCCGATTGTCAGAGAAGAAGACATGGATAAATTAAACGCCAAAAAACTCACAGAGATTTACAAGGAGATAAGTTTATCTCCCCAACAATTAAATACTCTATGCGATCAATTATTCAAAAAGAAATAGTAATAAAGTAATATGCGAGTCCCCTTAATAAGTGTTGGTATTCTTTCCGGGAAAGAGATTGAATTTTCTTTCCCTATAAAATTTATCTCCTCCGACGGAACGGAAAGCTCCGGTATGCAAAAGGCTATTTACCGGGATGGGAAGATTCATTGGCAAGGGAAAGAATATAATGAATTATCTTTCACTCCCCAACAAGGTGCACCTGCTTTCTTTGAACTGAAAGATGTGACCATCGGAATCAACTTCCATTGGGAACGCAAAGAAGTCCAGAAATTCAAAGGGGAGTTAAAGATCATCGTCGAAGGGGAACAACTTACTGCTATCAATATTATTTCCATCGAAGAATATCTCATCAGTGTGATTTCATCAGAAATGAGTGCTACTGCTTCTTTAGAACTACTAAAGGCACATGCTGTTATTTCCCGAAGTTGGCTGTTGAATAAGTGTAAGACAGAGAGTAGAAAACAGGAAATGAAGAACGAGAAAACAGGAAAGTCTATACAGAAGGATAGCGCAACCTGTTCTCCATCTTTCGTTTCGGATTCTCAATTTATCAAATGGTATGACCACGAAGCGCACAAAAACTTTGACGTATGCGCAGACGATCACTGCCAACGGTATCAAGGAATCACACGAGCCTCAACACCACAAGCCATCGAAGCAGTCTCCACCACGCAGGGGGAAGTGCTGATGTATAAAGGAGCGATTTGTGATGCCCGTTTCTCTAAATGTTGTGGCGGAGCTTTTGAAGAGTTCCAAAATTGTTGGGAAAACGTAAAGCATCCTTATCTAATCAGACAACGGGATAGCAAGACTGAAAAACAACTTCCCGATTTGAACATAGAGGCGGAAGCTGATAAATGGATACGTACCTCACCTGTTGCTTTTTGTAATACGCAGGATAAGAAAATTCTAAGCCAAGTACTAAACAACTACGATCAGGAAACAGCAGACTTCTATCGTTGGAAAGTCAGTTATACCCAACAGGAACTTTCAACACTGATTCATCAACGTTCGGGAATTGACTTCGGACAAATTCTGGATTTAATTCCTATAGAACGTGGAACGTCGGGACGTCTTGTCCGATTGAAAATTGTAGGAACCTTGCGAACGCTTATTATCGGGAAAGAACTGGAAATACGCCGTACCTTATCTACTTCCCATCTGTATAGTTCCGCTTTTGTAGTAGACAAGGAATATGAGGAAAAAGGACATAAAGAGGATAAAATCCCTTCACGATTCATCCTTACCGGAGCCGGATGGGGGCATGGAGTAGGACTTTGCCAGATTGGTGCTGCCGTAATGGGAGAGCAAGGTTACAAATATGAAGAAATACTGTCTCACTATTACCCCGGCAGTACGCTCGAGAAACAATATCAATAAAAAAGAATAATACCATGACAACATCCACTACAAAAAGAAATCCCTGGAGCTGGATACCCACCCTCTACTTCGCAGAAGGGCTGCCATACGTAGCGGTAATGACGATTGCTGTTATCATGTACAAGCGTTTGGGATTATCCAATACGGAAATAGCCTTATACACTTCCTGGCTCTACCTTCCCTGGACTATCAAACCGCTATGGAGTCCTTTCGTCGACTTGGTGAAAACGAAACGCGCCTGGATTATTGCCATGCAAGGTTTCATCGCTGCCGGATTTGCAGGAATAGCCTTCTTTATTCCGACTGCTCATTATGTACAGTTGACTCTTGCTTTTTTCTGGCTGTTGGCGTTCAGTTCCGCTACGCATGACATCGCTGCAGACGGTTTCTATATGCTCGGGCTCAATAATAAAGAACAATCTTTCTTTGTCGGTATTCGAAATACGTTTTATCGGCTTGCCAATATTTTCGGGCAGGGAATTCTAGTCATGCTGGCAGGATGGCTGGAAACATCACAGAACAATATTCCCTTGGCATGGAGTATTACATTCTACCTCCTTGCCGGATTATTTCTGGCTCTTACTATCTATCATCGACTTATCCTCCCCCATCCTGATTCGGACATTAAACGTCCCGGCCTCACACCGGGTAAGTTGTTAGGAGATTTCCTTTTGACCTTTGTCACATTCTTTCAGAAAAAGAACCTCGGTCTCATGTTCTTTTTCCTCCTCACCTATCGGTTGGGAGAATCACAGTTAGCCAAAATAGCTTCTCCTTTCCTGCTCGACACCACCGATAAAGGTGGGCTAGGCTTATCCACAGCAACTGTCGGAATGATCTACGGTACGATAGGTGTCATAGCTTTATTGCTCGGTGGAATCATTAGTGGTTTCCTCGTTTCCCGTGACGGATTCAAGAAATGGATATTACCCATGGCATTAGCCATCAACATTCCCGATCTATTATATGTATGGATGGCTGCCGCCACCCCGGACAATCCTATATTTATAGCCATTTGTGTAGCGATCGAACAGTTGGGGTATGGTTTCGGCTTTACCGCTTATATGCTATATCTGATTTATATAGCAGAAGGTGAACATAAAACGGCACACTATGCTATCGGAACCGGATTTATGGCACTGGGCATGATGATTCCCGGTATGCCTGCCGGATGGATACAGGAACATCTCGGATACACAAACTTCTTTATCTGGGTTTGTATTTGTACCCTGCCCGGTATCGTCGCCTCATTAATGATTCGCAACCGACTGGAAGATTCTTTCGGAAAGAAACAATAAAAAGCTCAAAGATATGATACTCATTGCAGATAGTGGTTCTACCAAAACCGACTGGTGCATCGTTTTCAACGGCACCCCAATCAAACGAATGGGAACGAAGGGAATTAATCCCTTCTTCCAATCAGAAGAAGAAATTCAACAAGAGCTGACACATTCCCTCCTGCCACAACTACCGGAAGGAACGATCAACTCCATCTTTTTTTATGGTGCAGGATGCACTCCCGAAAAAGCTCCCGTCCTCCGGCGGGCTATTGCCGACAGCCTGCCCGTCATCGGGAACATCAAAGCCTACTCGGATATGCTTGCCGCTGCCCGCGGACTATGCGGACATGAAGCAGGGATTGCCTGCATCCTCGGCACAGGTTCCAATTCCTGTTTCTACAACGGTGAAGAGATTGTCAACAACATCTCCCCTCTTGGATTCATCCTGGGAGATGAAGGAAGCGGCGCAGTCCTAGGAAAACTATTGGTAGGCGATGTACTGAAAAACCAGCTTCCACCCACCATCAAAGAAGCTTTCTTAAAACAGTTCGACCTGACGGCCCCCGAAATCATCGACCGTGTTTATCGCCAGCCTTTCCCGAACCGTTTTCTGGCTAGTCTCTCTCCCTTCCTTGCACAGCACTTGGAAGAACCGGCTATCCGTTCACTAGTACTCAACAGCTTTATCGCTTTTCTCCGCAGAAACGTGATGCAATATGATTATAAGCAATATCCGGTACATTTTATTGGTTCCGTAGCTCACTGTTACAAGGAGATTTTGCAGGAGGCTGCGCAAACAACAGGTATTCAGATCGGTAAGATTCTTCAAAGTCCGATGGAAGGACTGATTCAATACCATCAACAATAATTCTTTTACCTATTGTAATTTATAACCAGTAATTATAAAAATGCAGATAACCGAACAACCGTCACTTTACGATCATCTGGAAAAGAAATCTGTGCGAGAGATATTAGAAGATATCAACCAGGAAGATCAGAAAGTAGCATTAGCCGTACAAAAGGCTATTCCACAAATTGAAGAACTTGTCAATCAGATTGTACCCCGCATGAGGCAAGGCGGACGCATCTTTTATATGGGGGCCGGCACAAGCGGTCGCCTGGGAGTATTGGATGCTTCCGAAATTCCTCCTACTTTCGGTATGTCTCCCAACTGGATTATCGGACTGATTGCAGGAGGCGATACAGCCCTGCGCAATCCGGTAGAAGGAGCCGAAGATGATGAAAATCGCGGCTGGGAAGAACTCGTCGAACACCAGATCAACGAAAAAGACACCGTTATCGGCATTGCCGCTTCCGGCACTACCCCGTACGTAATCGGTGCTTTGCGGGAAGCCCGTAAACACGGTGTCCTGACAGGTTGTATCACCAGTAATCCCGATTCTCCAATGGCAGCAGAAGCGGATGTAGCCATCGAAATGATTGTAGGACCGGAATATGTGACAGGCAGTTCCCGGATGAAATCAGGCACCGGACAGAAAATGATTCTGAATATGATTAGCACCTCCGTCATGATTCAACTCGGACGGGTGAAAGGGAATAGGATGGTGAATATGCAGTTGACCAATCATAAACTTATAGAAAGAGGGACGCAGATGATTATGGATGAATTAGGATTGGACCATGACCGTGCGCAAAAACTCCTTTTACTTCATGGTTCTGTAAAAAAGGCTATTGATGCATATCAGAAACAATAACAAGTGTCTTTGATTCAAGCTAGAAGAAACCTACAGGTCCCCAATTAAGACAGGATTCTTTTTCTGCTTTAATTGGGGGCCTTATAAATAAAACAGTACAGCTATCTCTTTATATTCACAGTCACAATACTATATGCCTTTATATCCAGCCCATTCTCTAAAGAAGAAATAGCAGATTCTACTAACATACCTTTATTTGTTTCAGGAAAAGATTCTGTAGGTACTGTCGACACAGTCATTTTTACTTCCGCAGGAATGAAAGGAAGAGCCAGATTCAAACCTTTTATATCCGAAGAAGTCCTATTGACAAACATCAAAGTAAGATTTCCCTGACTATCTTTATATGCCGTACAATCTACAGAGGCAGATACATTTTTGGAAGCAACGACCTTGACACGCGTTTTTCCCGTCAGATTTTTTGCAAACTGTGCATACATATACCCTCGGGGAGTAATAGCACTCATAGTAGAGTTAGCCAGACCATCACCCAACATTCCATAATAGCGACGACCATACCAATAAATATAAGCATTGAATCCCGAAGCCATTGCAGTATTAATCTCCGCTGCCAACTGTAATGTTTCCGCACGGACATCACCAATCAACAGGTAAGGAGCTTTCTTTTCCCATGCTTCATTCAGCAAATGTTCAGTCATCCAATATTCTTTACCTTTAGCTTTTGCCAGATCATACGGAGTATTTCCACCTCCATAGATGTGTCCTCCCACAACATCAATTACAGCGCAGGCTTGTTCATCTTCAAGAATGGGATCTGTACTCTCATGCCTGTACTGGAATGACTCTCCAGTCATTAGTTTCACATCGGGATGAGCAGCTTTAATACTCGCACCATACTGTTTAAAGAACTTAGCCTGCTGCAAACCTGTCCATCTACAACTTTCATAAGTCACTTCAAAATCCGGTTCATTCTGAATAGATACTACATCAACCGCAGCGCCCTGTTGTTTCATATAAGTAAGGAACTCTTTCAAATATTCAGCATATCCAGCATAATCAGCCAGTTCACCATCCACAATATTATCAATTGTTTTCAAAGACACAGGTGGCGTCCAAGGAGTTGCCAGAATCGTGGTTCCCAGATCCTTTGCCACTTTCGCAACCCGAGCAACAGTTCCCCATCGACTATCCGCAGTCTGATTCTTATCTTTAGGGGCAATGCGGATCCGCAAAATATTACATCCTAGCTGATCAGCTCCCGTACCAAACAAGGTATTCATCTCCTCCTCTGTCAGTGCAGTTTGCTGCCAAGATGTTTCCATCACTCCAAAACCCTGCACTTTCTGATATTCGATATCCGGTTGAATAGTCAATGTAGCCGGAATCTGTTCGGGTACAGTATAGCCTGTTGTATCTTCATCACTGCATGAGGCTAACAAGAGTAATAGAGAGTATAAAGTATACATATATTTAATCGTATTCATAATTCTTCTTTAAGTCTAAATTATTATTCCAAGATTACTGCTTCTCCGGCTTAGTATAAGGCACCAGGCGGAAGTTTCCAAAACCTAGTTGATAACCAATCATGTCGGTTCCCTTTGAATACTTGCCATCTGTTCCCATATAGCTACCCGCTTTCAAAGACAGATAAGTATTCAGAGAAGCCGGAAAGCTCGTCTTTGCATCGTTTACTGTCAAGCCACTAAAACAGGACAACTGTGACAAAGGAATGACCATCGTACGCCATCCGCCATAAAACTCAAAAGGTACAATCTTACCATTTTGGTTCCAGGAGATCAACGTGATTCTGCCATCTCCGTCAGAGGAATTCTTCCCTGTCTCCCAACGCCAAGCTCCTAAAGTCCAATTGCAAGTCATATAGAAGTCAAACTCTATAGCTAAGTCGGAACACAAGGTAGCATCCGTAATTAAACCACCCGAGTTTGCAACGACTACTGACCATACTTTTCCGTAATCAAATCTAAATTTCAGTAAATCATCTCCATTCGAACTGATCTTATCCACAGTCACATCAATCGGATTTCCAGTGGGGATAATGCGATACAGATCGGGAGCTGTCGGAGCTTTATCCGGATTAAGAATAGGGAACGGATTGGCTGATGCTGTATTATTGGATGACATAGCGAGATTAATTCCATCAAACCTAGCCTGATTACTACCAGCATAGGCATCCCCTCCATTCGCAAAACGGTTAATGAATAAACATCCCTTACAATTTATATCTTTATAAGAATATCCCTCACCTGAAGCAGATACTACTGTAATATATCCGGGCGTCTGATCACCTCCGGTTGGAACGACCACTTTTATGTTCTTATTATCAACCGTTTCAAAATCCGTTGCTTCCACATCTCCCGGGAATATGATCTTCTGAATGCTCTCGAAGTTCATACCATAAATGTAAATAAACTCCCCAGCCTTAGCCATCGTATGAGATACACTAGTAATAAATGGAGCGCCCGCATTACCTGCAAACTTGATTTCAATCAGCTTCTCCGAGTAATCAGAAACCAGTTTAATGGTATTCATATCCTCCACATTCGTCACATTGCCCTCTCCGACAGGAAGATCTGACGGAACAGAAATTGTAAGAGCCGTTTCCGTGGCAACAAAACTAGTAACCAAAGTTCCGTTACAGTAAACCTCTTTCACCAGATTCAAATTTGTTCCGTTCAATACAACATCACTTCCCAAAATAATTAGAGTGACAGGTTGTCCGTCCGTGCCAACCACTGTCTCATCAACGGTTATCGTAGGCCCTGATATTGTAAATGAATAGTTATAGGTTTCCCCTAACTCTGTTTCAAGTTTAATCACATTCTCATCGTTTACATTCTGAATCTGTTCCCCCAAAGGCGTTTCTTCAGGAATGACAATGCGAAGAGCAGTAGAAGCAAGATGATTTTCAGAAGTCATATTTACAGCATAACCGTTAAAATACACTTTACTCACATAATTCAAACCGGCACCTTCCAATTGAATCTCTTCACCAATTGATGCAGTTGTTGTCAATGTACCTACCAGATCATTCACATCTGCAAAAACCCGTACTCCATTCACTGCCAATTTCCAACTGATAATACTCAGAGAAAAGATAAATTCATTTCTATCACTTTTCACCTTCACCGTATTCTTTAATGACTCTTCGACAACCTGATAACCCAATGGGGTATTTTGAGGAATGACTACCTCAATATATGTATTTCCTTGTTTCAGAAAATCCTTAGCAGCCACTTCCAATCCATTAAAATATGCCGCAGAAACAGTGGATAAGTTGTTACCCTCCATACGTATTTTCGTTCCCACCTTCACTTGAGTCGCCTCTTTCCAATCATTCCCACTCTGTACATTCACACTTTGAATGACAGCATTTGTCAAGCTTCCGCTTCCAAGATCCTGGTCGTCATCATCACAAGACAAGAAGCCCACCATCACAGCCGTCAACAACATAATAGTTATGCTTTTATTCAAATATTTATATAGTTTCATCATTCATTCCTGTTTAATCATTCTTATAAGAACTTTTCACATAAGGCACAATACGGAAATTACCAAAAGACATTTGTGCATTCTCCATAGGATTACCAGAGAACCAGTTGCCTGATTTATCTTGGAAACTTCCACATATCCAGAATATAGCCCCACTCATATTATTCAAAAGGGAACGTAAATCTCCAAGCGTCAGTGTTGCATAATTTGTTATCTCTGCAATAGGCCATGTCATGGTCTTCCAGCCGTTTGTAAAAGTAACCGGAACGACAGCACCATTATTGATCCATGGTACCGGAGTACAGCGTTCACTCGCAAGCGTCAGTCGAAGAGCTCCGGATTGCCAAGGGACATTCACATAGTAATCACATTGGAAGGCCAATTCATTGCATGGTGTATCTTCTGTGATCACCTTACTTTCAGCACACGCATCCAACACTATTTGAATTGCTTTATCCGGATAGAAATTGAAACCTCCGATTTCCCCTTGTGTCGGAGTATCCGCCGGTTCTCCAGGAACAGAGCGATACACTTCCGGACTTTTCGGTCCCTCAACTCCAGACGGAATCACAGCAGTTGTATTAGTGGAAATACTTCCTCTCCCATAGTTATACGCTTTCTTATCTGCAGGATCTTCACTGAACTTCACAATAAACAAGCCCGGTTTGAAATTGAAGTTATTATAAGTATAAGCTCCTCCATTAGCCCCTTCAATAATCAATCTACCGTAGTTGTATTCCACACCGTCCGGCACCTGTACTGAAAGCACCGTATAATTGTTATTTACCTTAAGATTAGTAGAAGCTATACCACCCGGAAACGTTACTTTTTCAATATCCTTCAGATTTGTACCATAAATGTCAATCCACTCACCTACTCTTGGCATCGTATGGGAAACATCCGTCACAGACGGAGCAGCTGCCAGAATTGAGAACGGGAATACAAAATCATCGTGTTTCGTAACAATACGTATTGTATTACGCACCGTTTCATCTGTAACTTCCGTCCCGGTAGGAATTGTAGTTGGGATAGTGAAAATAATCGCATTATCAGTGATATAATTTGAATTAACGCCTGCAACTTCCACGCCATTACAATAGATGGCTTTGGTTGTAGTAAAACCACTGCCTTCAATACGGATTTTTTCACCCAGACGTACTTTCGTCAATACAGTCTCTGTGTCAGTAACTTTCTGGGCACACACACGAGTGACGGACACACTTTCGTCATCTGAACACGAGAAAAAAAGAACAGGCAATGCTACCAGCAGTCCGAACAACCAATTATTAATTATATATTTTTTCATCTTGGATAGTCTTTTATCTTATTTCACATCAAAATGTACAGGTTCTTCGCTCAACAAAGGATTTAGAGTTTCTTCATTCAACGGATAAACCAATTTTAAGCAACTAGCATCGGGAGTCTTCATTTCACGTCCGTCTGACGCTCCCCAGGAAAATGTAGGAGGAGCACCATAATCATAGCGAACACCACGTTTCTGATTCTTCATAAACTCGACGACCCAGTCTGTATCCCAATAACCACGACGAACAATATCATACCAGAACTGACCTTCCATTGCCAATTCACAACGTCGTTCATTCCAAATATCCTGCAAAGTGATTTCATCCATTCCATCCAACCCAGCACGTTTACGAACCAGATTAAAATAGTACAACGCATCCTCATCACTTGTATTAGATCCAGTCCCTAAAATAGCTTCCGCATAGAGTAGATATACCTCTGCCAAACGCAACATGGGAGTTGCCATCCCCGAATTCTGGCTTACACTCTGTATGCCTGTATCCTTACTGCTGCCTACAATATGTTTTTTCACCGGACAAAGCTTCACGTTAGGTACCACGAAGTATCCTTCTTTCGTATGTGTTCCAATATAATCATACTTTGCCCCGGTAAAAAACATCGTTCCCCGTTTTCTCGAACTTTCTCCACGATCTATCATCAATTCAACCAATTCTCCGGAAAGATATTCGTTCCCCCCCCAAGCCTGGTCGCCGTCCATCAACGCGGAATATTTATTCAAACGTGCCTGTATAGCATTACCTACTCCATAAGTAGTGCTGCCTCCAACCCACTGCAAAGCAAATAATGATTCACTATTATTGTTATTCTGCACACGGAACAGTTCTTCATAATTGTCCATCAATTTATTCGGACTCTGTTTACATACGATTCCAGCCGCTTCTTCAGCTTTCTCATAATATTGTGCGGCAGTCATCGGATACCTGTCTGCCGAGAACTTACCACCACGTGCATAACAGGCAGCCGTGATGTAGAAACGAGATAACATCCCCAACGCGCTGTAACGTGTCAACCGTCCGATTTCATCCGAAAGAGGAAGATTTTCTGCAGCAAACTCCATATCTTTTATTGCATATTGCAATACGTCTTCCTGGAAATTGGCATGTACCATATAATTCTGTGCCAATATCTCCGGATCTTCCACAATAGGAACATCCCCCCAGACGCTCATTAAATACCAGTAAGCAAGGCCTCTCATAAAACGGGCTTCTCCCTTGCAACCATTTACCATTGTCACATCCACTCCTTTCTCTACAGCACGATCTATATTTTTCAGAATAATATCCGCCTGTCCGATGACTGAATAGAAGCTATCCCATCCATCCTCCACTCCCAACGTACTGGAGTTGTCTACCAAGCGGTTCAAAATGGCTCCAGGATTAGTAACCTGATCCACATATTGATTATTCGCGCGGGCATCGCCTACAATAAAGTAAAAACGACTGTTAAAAGGATACCAAGGGCGGTTGTACAATGCACCAGTAGCGGCACGACATTCTTCTGCGGATTTATAGAAATCATCCAGCAACATTTGGTTCTCTGAAGTTACGTCCAGAAAGTCTTCACAAGAAACGACTGACAACCCCATGAGTCCTATAGCTAATATACCTAAAATTTTTCTCATTGTTTCATTAGATTAAAAACCAATATTAATACCGAAAGTAAACGTACAGGGAGAAGGATAGCGCCCTGCATCAAAGCCGTTCAATAGGGCACTTTGAGCATAATTGCTATATTGATCGCGTGCCATACCCACTTCTGGATCATAACCTGAATATCCACTGATTGTAAACAGGTTGGATACATTGCAATAAAGTTTCAGCATTTCCAATCCCAGCTTAGAAGTTAGTTTTCTCGGGAAAGTGTATGACAAATTAACTGTTTGCAAACGAATATAAGAACCGTCTTCTATCAGATTGGAAGATACACGGTTATTCTCATTCAAATCATTCGAACTGATACGGGAGATATTTTTCTTGCCACTGATCACTCTTACATTGTAGATATTATTGGCAGAGCCTTCCGGATCAATCACTCCATATTTCGCATAGTGCAGTGCCGCATCCTTTAGCAAGTTATTCGTATAATCACGTGGATTATTAATTGTCATATTCAACCAGTTCATTACATCATTGCCATAGCAGAATGTGAAATAAAGGTTCAAGTCAAATCCTTTATAACTGAAGGTATTACCGAAACCACCCGTAAATTTGGGCAAGGGATTACCAATCACCTGTTGGTCCTTTGCATTAATAAGCCCATCTTTATTGACGTCTTCAAACAGAAGGTCGCCTACCCAAATACCGTTCTTCTCATCAATCTTCTTCGGTTGTCCGGTCGCGCCCTCTTCCGGAAGAGCCACCTTCAATTTGCCACTCTCATCAAACAAATCTGCCGCAGAGTTTATACGTCCGATCACTTTGTACCCATAAAATTGACCTATTGCATATCCAGGTTGAGTCAAGGTGACTTGTTTGTCATTCCCCCCAAACTGATAGGTTTTGAAAACCTGCGCTGTAGCCGTATTCAAATCCAGCACTTTATTCCGGTTCAAAGAAAAAACCAGACTACTTCTCCACTGGAATTCCTTGCGCGATACATTCACCGTATTCAAGGTAAACTCAAATCCACGGTTTCTCAAGGACCCGACATTGCCCCATGGTGCCGACATTGCTCCAGTCCCATTCGTTCCGGTTATACCGGGCAAAGTAAGCACAATCAGCAAATCATCAGTACGCTTGTTATACCAATCAGCTATAAATTCAACACGATTATTGAAGAAAGAAAGATCTAAACCGATATTAAATGATTTTGTCGTTTCCCAAGTTAATCCTTCATTAGGAAGTCTTGAGAGAGCCTGCCCACTTCCCCAAATCGTTTCCGTATTATTTAAAATAGAAGTATAAGCAAAAGAAGCCACATTCGAATTACCTACCACACCATAACCAGCACGCAGTTTCAAGTTTGACAACCATTCTACTTCTTTCAGAAAATTCTCCTTATTTATGCGCCATGCCAATGCAGCCGACGGGAAAGCCCCCCAACGATTTCCTCTTGCAAAGTTGGAAGAACCATCATAACGCATAGTGGCGGTCAACATATAGCGATCCAACAATGAATAATGTGCCCGTCCGAAGAAAGATAAGAATGAACTTCTTCCCGTATATCCATCATTCTCGGCTGTACTTGCATCGCCGGCACCCAAATCTGTCAACGAGTTACTTCCCAAACGACGGCTCCCTTTCAGATAATTACTTCTGGTTTCAGTCATTTCATGCCCCAACATCAAGGTAAGATTCTGATTCTTTCCCGGCTTCAGGTTAAAATTCAACAGATTCCTCCATGCCCAATAATAATTGACCCGGATTGATTCTTGCCGATCCGCATAATCATTCTTCTGCCAAGAAGTGAAATAATAGCTCGGAGTAAAACTATGTACTTCTTCCGTTCCTACATTGCTCGAAAATTCAGTTTTGAAATTCATCCACTTAAATGGAGTGACAGTAGCATAAAGATTAGAACGCACCGACAACTTACGATTATTCTTATCAACCAGTTGCGCGATAGCCAGTGCATTCACCGGGCTACTATTATCATCGCTTTCAGAAGGACTACCATAACTCCCATCCAAATTATACACCGGTACATTCGGTTTCTGTTTCACTGCACTGTTGATAATATTCCAGTCGGCAATAGAGGTAGTCTGGGTAGTACGCGACAAATTAGCAGATCCTCCGATTTTAAGCCATTTGTTCACTTCCGAATCAATGGCCGCGCTCAATGTGATACGGTCGAAATCCGATCCTTCGGCAATACCATCCTGTCGCAGATAGCCAGCTCCCACTTTATAACTGGTTCCTTTCACACCTCCCGACATATTCAAGTTATAATTTTGCATGGAAGCCGGACGAAAGATAGCCGTCTGCCAGTTTGTACCCTCACCTAGCAAAGAAGGATTTGCAAACTCTGCAGTTTTACTACGCCCCATCATTTCAACAACCTCATTATTATGCTGGGCATATTCCCGCAAATTAGCCATATCCAGTTGCTTTGCCAAGTACTGAATACCATATTGAGCTTCCAGATTGACCCTGGGTTTTCCTTCCCTTCCACGCTTGGTTGTAATAATAATAACGCCATTCGCACCGTTGGCACCATAAATAGCTGTAGCCGAAGCATCTTTCAACACTTCCATTGATTCAATATCCGAAGGATTGATAGAGGACAAAGCATTATCTGTGTCTGTACCTGTATTACCACTGATTGTAACTCCATCAATAATATAAATAGGTTCATTTGTACCGTTGATGGAGTTCAGCCCACGAATCTGTACAGAAGCTCCACCACCCGGCATACCATTATTCTGTATCATCAATACACCGGCTGCACGTCCTTGAAGAACCTGATCGATAGAAGTAGGATTCATTTGTGAAATCATCTCCGAACTAACAGAAGTAACAGCTCCGGTCAAATCCGAACGCTTCATAGAAGCGTATCCGATAGCTACCACTTCATCAAGAGCCACTGCATTATCCTGCAAAGTTATATTCACCACTTTCTTATCAGCAATCTTTACCGCTATAGGCTTCATTCCTATAAAAGAGAATTCCAACGTTTGTCCTTTTGCGACAGTAATGGAATAATTGCCTTCAAGATTGGTTACAGTACCGGTAGAAGTGCCTTTCACCACCACACTTGCTCCAATGACCGGTTCTCCATTTTCATCGGTCACTTTTCCCGTTATACGCACAGCTTGCTGTTGCTGTTCTTCAATAGAGACTACCGCATCCGAAGCATACACCGGAAGCGGATAAGAAGAAGTTCCCCAGACACAGAACCCAATCAGAAGTCCGGCACAGCATCGGGTTAACACCGATTGTGTTTGTTGCTTCTTACAATCAAACTCATTTTTCATACTATAAAATTTAATGTTAGTAAAATACATCAAAGTCCTGATAAAGAAGCTGACATTTCTATCTCATTTATCAGTTGATGCAAATTTACAGCACTCCACTCTTAAGGACATTCTTATACGTTACAAAAGCTAAAGTACCCGTTTCCACGACTATTCAATCCGTTTCATTCAGGTTTCTCAAAGTAACGTTCTTCCTTCTATACATATACAGAATTAGGATTCATTCTCTAATCTGCCAATATAATCCGTAGGAGAAACTCCATAAAACTTTTTGAAAGCAGTAGAGAAATGAGTATGATTAGTGAAGCCGACAGCATAAGCAACTTGAGATATATTCATTTTTTTATCCTTCAACAATAAAGCAGCTTGTTTAAGACGGATATTGCGTATAAACTCACTGGCAGGAATTCCCGTCAGTTCTTTCAACTTCCGGTGAAGTTGCACACGACTCAATCCAACCTGTTCTGCCAACATCTCCACATTCAGTTCCGAGTTATCCAAATAGTCATTAACCACCTTCATTACACGCTCCATCAATATCTCGTCATTTGACTTCATTTCTACTGTTCTCACTTTATCTTCCTGATCCTGTGCACCGGAGAATTTTCCTTTCAACAACAAACGATTGGCTATCAGACTTGCAATCATAGTCGAAAGTTCTTCCACAATAAAAGGTTTCGTCAGATAAGCGTCCGCTCCCTTATCCAATCCTTGGATACGGTCCGGATGTTCGGCTTTTGATGTCAGCAGAATGACTGGAATATGGCTGGTATTTCCGTTTCCCTTCAACTTTTTCACTAGTGTAAAACCATCCATTTCGGGCATCACAACATCAGATACAATCAAATCGGGCAATTGCGCTAATGCCAGCCTCAACCCCTCGTTTCCATTTTTGGCTGTCATTACCCGGTAAATTCCGCCTAATTCCATCTGCAGAAACTCCCGGACTTCATCATCGTCATCCACCACCAACACTCTATAATTAGTTTTACTACGTCCAATTTTCTTTTTCTCCGGTTTCTCCAATTCATAAGGATGGCTCTGTAAAACCATCCTGTTTTCCAAGGAGTGTTCCACCATTTCTTCTTTTTTCAGATGATTATTGCCGAGTGGAATACGAATTGTAAAACAACTCCCTTTTACATCTTTCCGATTAGATGCAACCACTGTACCATGGTGTAAACCAACCAACAAGCGGCAAAGATTCAACCCGATTCCAAACCCTATAGGAGTAGAAGACAACTCGGCGGATGCCTGGTAAAAACGTTCGAATATTTTCTCCAGCTTACTTTCATCAATACCCGGTCCGGTATCCATAATCATTATCTCTGCATAATTACGAAGAACACCCGACTCTTTTTTATTTACTCCCGCAGATAAACATACGGTAATCTCCCCTCCATCCGGAGTATACTTAAAAGCATTTGAGAACAAATTAACTAGCACCTTATCAAAATTATTCCGGTCAATCCATACAGGAAGTTCTTTCAGAGTATGTTCGAAAGTAAACTGTATTCCCCGTTTTTCCGCCTGATAATCAAAAGCCTGGAACAAGTCATCAATAAAGCCCACAATATCTGTTTCCGAACAATGAATTTTCATCTGCCCCTTGTCGATTCTACGAATATCAAGCAACTGATTAATCAGTCCGACAATCCGATTCGCATTTTTATATATCGAGCGTAAAGCTTTCGTTGTAGGTTCATCATATTCACGCCTCAACAATGTCTCCAGAGGACTAATAATCAACGTCATTGGCGATCTTATCTCATGAGATATATTGATGAAGAATTTCAATTTCTCTTCGTTGATTTCTTCCCTCTGTTTACGCTTCAATAGATAATAAAACTGCATCCCAAAAACTACCAGAAGCAAGAGATAACAGATATATGCCACGGTAGTCTGATACCAAGGAGGAGAGATATGGATACCCACCTGCTTCACTGGGGTATAAGTCCCATTTTCACAGGCACGCACTTCCAGCGTATAGTTTCCGGGAGACAAATGGCTGTACGTAATACGATTCACCCCGGACAAAGTAATATTCCAAACAGTGCTCAATTCTTTCAGACGATATTCATAATGAATATTCTCCGGCTCGCGAAAATCCATCGTAGAGAATTCAAAAGTAAATGTATTGTCTTCATGCGAGAGCCGGAAGTTTTTCGCATCCATCAATATCCCTTCAATCACTTTTTTCCCTCCGGAAAAGGTTTCAGAAGTAATAGGCTGATTACCTAAATACATATTCATAATCATCACCTCCTGCAAAAACTTCTCCGGCATTATCAGTGCCGGAGAAAAACGGGTGATTCCATTACTTCCTCCAAAATAGATATTATCTTCCTTATCATAAAAATACACTCCACGGGAATACTCTTTATCAATCAGTCCATTACCCGTATAATAATTGATAATTCTCGATTCGGCAATTTTAATCTGGTTAATGCCTTTGAATGTACTACACCAGATATTTCCTTCCTTGTCTTCCGCCAATCCGCATATCACATTATTAGAAAGTCCATCATCGGTCGAATAAAGCATAAAGGAACGACTGCTACGGTTCCACATATACAAACCGTTATTCGTTCCGATCCAAATATTACCATTATGATCTTCCAACAAAGAATAGCAGACACGAGTATTCAAAATGGAATCCCCTTCAATCTCTACGAAACGATCGCTTCGGGCATCATAGCAACTGATACCTTTATAGTGTCCTATCCATATAATATCTTTTGAATCACATAAAAGCACATTGACCCATCGGTTTTTCATCATTTTTCTAGTTTCTGGTGCTTTCTCGCCCGGGTTCCATGTAGTTCCGGTAGGAAGATGATAACCTTTTAGCCCTTCACCGAATACTGAAATATACAAATTTTTCCGTGAATCTTCCGTGAGACTTTTTATGCGACATTTTCCGATCTGAGGGAGAAAATGACACTGTCCCGTACGAGTATCCAACTGTGCCAAACCATTATAATAAGTACCGATCCAGAAAGTATGATTACTATCTTCAAAAATAGAAATCACAGTTTGTGAGGTGGCAATATGATCTATAATCTCACCCTCGGCATTAAACTTAAAAAGCCCCCCATTTTCCAGTCCTGCCCAAACGAACCCCTGACTATCCTGATATATGGAAGTGATAATATCCCCCATATCATATCCCTTCTCCGAGAGATTCCAAAATCCGAATACCACCGGACGGTTAGGAATCATCACTATTCCTTTCTGAAAGCATCCCAACCAAAGATTCTGATTACGGTCTTCTGTTATCGCAACGACTTTGGCCGTATTCATATTCAAAAATGGAGTATGTATATTTTCTACAGGAGTCAATAACCGTTTTTCCTTATTAATAGAATAGACTCCCTTACCGTATGTACCTAAATAGATAACTCCATCTTTTGTTAAGGTCATTTCACGTATATCTATCCCTTGTCTGTCTTTAACTCTGAATGGAATAAAAGTACTGGATACTTCATCAAACATCAGGACCGTTCCGGCAACTGTTACAAACAAGGCTCCCTCCTTATCTTCAAGAACTATACCTGCCAAATTTCCCGGCAAATCCGGTGTCTTATAAACAGCTTTTTTCCTACCAGAAGCATCCAGGCATACCAGTCCTTGTCTATCTGTACTAATCCAGATACGATTAAAACGGTCTTCATAAATGTGATTGATTGATTGTGTACCACATATTTTATTAATTTCCCCCAAAGCAACGACTTTATTATTCTCCCGATCAACCTTGAAAAGCCCGCGTCCAGTAGCAACTAACCATATTTCACCATTCTGCAACTGAACAATTTCCGCCACACTGGGAGTCAGGTTTTCTTCAAAAGGGACTGTGCAGAATACATCTTTCTCCGGAAGATAATATTGTAATCCATTGCTACATCCCACCCACAATCGTTGATCCCTATCTACAAACAATTCACGTACAATGTTTCCCAACAAAGAAGTAGCATCGTTCTCCTTATTCAAATATTGGGTAAACTGTACCCCATCAAATTTGTTCAAACCATATTCGGTTCCTATCCATACAAATCCGCGCGCATCCTGACAAATCGTAGTCATCAGGTTACAGGTTAACTGACCCGAGTCATAAAAACGACTATTCTCCGAATAACCATATCGGCAAAAAAATAAAAGAAAGATAAAAAGAAAAAATAACTTTCTCATAGCATTTCCAATTAGATTCAATGCTGCAAAATAGGAAAGTTTCTCCGGATTATACAAATAGAAAAGGAAGTTTTTTCCAGGTTTCACAGGCCTTCCGGAAAGTATGTAACGAAAAGAATACAATATGAAACATGTAGAATAGTGTTGTAACACCAATCAATGGAATAGAAGCATATTCCCAAACGTTTCTCCCCCGGATCTCCTATCTTTGCCAATAAGAAAACACACTATCAGTGTTCCTTGTAAACTATAGAATTGAACCTTTAATAAATGCTCAACCATGAAACAAAAAATTTTAGTCACTCTTGTATTAATCATTTGTGTTACGAACCTATCAGCACAAAATAATATACGAATCAAAGAGAATTTCGATTTTGACTGGAGATTTACACTTAGTGACCGGCCCGAATATGCCACAGTAGATTATAATGACAAAACATGGGATACGGTTCAGTTGCCACACGACTGGAATATCCAACAAGAGTTTGACATCAAGTGCGGAGGGTCTGCAGCCTATTTGCCCGAAGGGATCGGCTGGTATCGTAAAACATTTAAAATTCCCTCACATTACAATGGGAAGAAAATTTCTATTCTTTTCGATGGTATCTTCCAACAAAGTGACGTATACGTCAATGGGAAGCACCTTGGGTTCCGTCCGTATGGGTTTTGTAGCATCGAATACGATTTGACTCCTTATCTAAATGCAGATAAAGAGAATGTGATTGCCGTCCGTGTAAATACTACTGGAGGACGTCCGCGCTGGTATGCTGGTGCGGGTATCTACCGACATGTTTGGTTGCAAGCGTTCAATCCGGTACATATTACCACTTATGGTACCTATATTACAACTCCTTCCGTCAGTACGGATAAAGCAGAAGTGCACATTGTAACCACTATGAAAAACAGTACTGACAAAACACAGACTCTCACTATCTCCCAACAAGTACTCGACGCCAGAGGAAAGGCAGTTACCCAAAATGACAGCAAGAAACTCACACTGCCAAGCCAAGATACTTCCGATCTGAAACAGATACTTTCATTGAATCATCCACAATTATGGAACTTGGAGAATCCTCAGATGTACCAGATGGAGACCATCATCAGAGCCGGTTCTAAAATAATAGACATCTATCGGACACCTTTTGGAGTACGAACATTCAAGTTCGATCCGAAGCAGGGATTCTCCCTCAATGGGAAACAGATCAAGTTAAAAGGTATGTGTCTGCATCAAGATGCAGGAAGTATGGGAGTAGCAGTTCCCGATCGGTCATACGAACGGCGGCTGGAAATACTGAAAGAGTATGGATGCAACGCTATCCGCTGTGCCCACAACCAACCTTCTCCCGAATTTCTGGATATGTGTGACCGTATGGGATTCATTGTTATTGATGAAGCATTTGATAAATGGAAATCAGGATACTATGAGAAATACTTTGATGAATGGTGGCAGAAGGATCTGGAAAACATGTTGCTTAGAGATCGCAATCATCCGAGTATCGTACTTTGGAGTATCGGAAACGAAGTACAAGAAGCATGGGACAACAGCACTACGGGAGTTGAAAGAGCTACAATGCTGCAAGCATTTGTACATCAATACGAACCCAGCCGCCCGGTAACCCTCGCTGCACAAAACGGTCATCAAGCCAAATTTTCCGGTGTAACCGACGTAATCGGCTACAACTATCTGGAAGCCCGTATGCTTAATGACCATCAAAAGTATCCCGAACGTTGCTTCCTCGTATCGGAAGAACTACCCTATTTCAGTGGTGAGGAAGGAAATATACGTAGCTACACTCCCTATAATCCTTGGAATATAGTAGCTTCCCATGACTTTATTGCAGGAGGTTTCATTTGGTCAGGAGTAGATTACTTGGGTGAAGCCGGATGGCCCAGTAAAGGATGGCCGAATGGTTTGTTCGATATATGTATGTTTGAGAAGCCACGGGCCGCCTATCACCGGGCTATGTGGAATCCGGAACCAATGGTGCGCATTGCAATCATAGATCCCTCACTGGATATAGATCACGGACGTGACTTATGGCAATGGCCTAATATGACCGCACATTGGAATTTTCCCGAACATTATCGAGGACTGGTCATGGAAGTACGCACCACTACCAATTGTGAGAAAGTGGAAATGCTAATGAACGACAAATCAATGGGAATACATAAAACCGAGAATTTCCCCAATAATACTATTATCTGGTATTTGCCATATACTCCCGGGAAACTAGTGGCCAAAGGTTTCAACGGAGATACAGAAGTAGCCAACTATCAACTGGTAACCTCCAAAGAAACGACCAATGCGCTTATTACGCCAGACAGAACCGAAATTAAGGCTGATGGTCAGGACTTGTCACACATTGCCATTCAACTGATTGACTCTGACGGCAACCGAGTGCAGACAGATGATAGAAAAATAACGGTAAGTGTAGAGGGAGAAGGGAAATTCCGAGGTATTGACAATGGAGACTTGCGTCGCAAAAGAACATTTGCCGGCAACCAATTAAGAACCTATTTTGGAACAGCTCTAATTACCGTACAATCTACCCGGAAAGTGGGAACAATGCAGGTAAAAATAGAAATGGAAGGAAACAGCGTCCCTTATATTGTAGAAATCCGAAGTAAATAAGCTGTAGGAGATTTTAATAAATCCCAATGATTAACAATTTATTTATAATGACATGAAAAGAGTAACCGCTTTATTAAATTTTCTGTTCTTTATCAACATCGCTTTCGCTGCCGACCGTTTTGTTGTGTTCCAACAAAGTCCGGATTATTTTCCAGTTATCTCAAATGGAGTTCCTTGTTCTATCCTTACTGACAGTAATGAAGAGAAAGGAATCCAGATGGCTATCAAAAATCTTCAAAAAGATATAGCCCAAGTTTCCGGCAATCGACCGGAAATTCTGAATATTTCTAATGGAGATAGACAAACGATCATTATCGGCAGTAACGAATCCCCTTTTATCAAAGCTCTATTTAAAACCGGCAAGTTGGAAAAGGAAGAGTTGAATGGGAAAAAAGAAAAATATATAATCCGGACTATCGACAAACCACTAGAAGGAATTGACCGTGCACTAGTCATTGCCGGAAGCGACAAGCGGGGCACGATTTACGGTATTTACGAACTTTCCGAACAAATAGGTGTATCCCCCTGGTATTGGTGGGCCGATGTCCCTGTCGTAAAACAAAAGAATGTATATGTTATTCCGGGTAGTTATACCGACGGCGAACCTGCAGTCACTTATCGAGGTATCTTTCTAAACGACGAAGCTCCCTGTCTGACCGGCTGGGTAAAACAAACTTATGGAACAAACTATGGTGACCACCGCTTTTATGCACGCATTTTTGAACTGATACTTCGCCTGAAAGGTAATCTTGTATGGCCTGCCATGTGGGCATGGGCTTTTTATGCGGATGATCCTCTAAACAGTAAGACAGCTGATGAAATGGGAATTATTATTGGCACTTCCCATCACGAACCCATGGCACGCAATCATCAAGAGTGGGCGAACAAGCGTAAAGAATACGGAGCATGGGATTACACGACCAACCAGAAAATGCTCGACCGCTTCTTCCGTGAAGGTATTGAACGAAGACAAGGTACAGAGGATATTGTGACTATCGGTATGCGTGGTGACGGTGATGCCGCCATGAGCGAGGATATAAACGTGAAATTGTTGGAAAGGATTGTAAAGAATCAACGCAAGATTATCGAGAAAGTGACCGGACGACCGGCTAAAGAGATTCCCCAAATCTGGGCTTTATATAAAGAAGTGATGGATTACTATGACAAAGGAATGCGTGTTCCCGATGACGTAATCATGCTATTGTGCGATGACAACTGGGGAAATGTACGCCGCTTGCCCAACGAAAAGGAGCGTAAACATCCTGGTGGTTGGGGAATGTACTACCATGTAGATTATGTAGGAGCCCCCCGAAATTCAAAATGGATCAATGTTACTCCGATACAAAATATGTGGGAGCAACTCCAACTGACGTATAACTACGGGGTAGATAAATTATGGGTATTGAATGTAGGCGACCTCAAACCCATGGAGTATCCCATCACTCTCTTTCTGGATATGGCATGGAATCCAAGGCAATATAATGCCGGCAATCTGTTAGAACATCCCCGCCGTTTCTGCGCACAGCAGTTTGGCAAAGATCAAGCGGATGAAGCTATGCGAATCTTAAACCTGTACAGCAAATATAACGGTCGCGTAACGGGAGAAATGCTCGACCGGAATACTTATAACCTGGAGACCGGCGAATGGAAACAAGTATCTGATGAATATCTGAAACTGGAAGCGGAAGCTTTGAGACAATACATATCATTGAAACCAGAATATAAAGATGCCTACAAGCAATTAATCCTCTTCCCTGTTCAAGCCATGGCAAACCTGTACGAGATGTATTATGCACAAGTCATGAACCATAAATTGTACAAAGAAAACAATCCGCAAGCTAACGAATGGGCAGATAAAGTGGAACAGGCTTTTGCACGGGATAAAGCGTTGAGTGACGATTATAACAATGTTATGTCCGGCGGTAAATGGAAGAACATGATGATTCAGAAACATATCGGTTATACCTCATGGAATGATAATTTCCCCGCTGATACACTACCACAAACCTACCGAATCGAAAATCCGGAAAAGGCTGTCGGTGGATACGTCTTCACCGGGAAAGACGGATATGTAGCTATGGAGGCCGAACACTATTACAGCACTAAAGCAGCACCAGGTACGGAATGGACAGTGATCCCCTACATGGGACGAACCCTTAGCGGCATGGCTCTGATGCCTTATACCCAGCCGACCGACGGAGCTTCTATCTCCTACAAAATAAAATTGCCTAAAGGAGTCGACAAAGTGACTGTTCACGTGATAGTGAAATCGACTCTTGCTTTCCACGACCGGAAAGGGCATGAGTACAGTATCGGATTCGAAGGAACGAAGGAACAGACTATCAATTTCAATCATAACTTAAATGAGCTTCCTGAAAATGTATACAGCATATACTATCCGACAGTTGCAAGACGTATCGTTGAGAAAAAGGTCAAACTGAATGTGCCGAATACATCAGACGGCATGCAGACACTAATTTTCAAACCTCTTGATCCGGGCATCGTGCTGGAAAAGTTGGTTGTAGACTACGGAGGCTACAAGAAATCTTATCTGTTTATGAATGAATCGAAAAGCAAGAGAGATAATAGATAAAAAGATCAATGTAGAGACAAGTCAATTACTACACACTGATTCTATTTACATATAAATTTTGCAGTTCTTATTGTCAGCCGTCATTCCTATTCATTAGATAAATGATTTTCAATCCATTAGATGCTGACAATAAGCCCTGACAATAGGCTGACAATAACATTTTATAAGTTTTATTGTCAGCCTATTATTTTATGATTTTGCTCTCCCATATCTCCTATCCAGCTTTACTTACTTTTCAAGAAAAGCCTCCATTAAACATCCGTCATACAACCGGCATACTTATATCATTCAATAACTATTGTTCGATCAGGATGCCGGTATACTTAATTCTTCACGGCCGTGGTAGCTTCTTCCCACAGCCGTGACGAGTTCCTACCACGGCCGTGGGAAGATCTTGTCACGGCCGTGGGAAATTAATGATACCGGTACTTTAATGGAACAATACCGGCATCCCAACGCAACTATACCAGCTTCCCTTCTTATACCTCCCTACTTAATCAGCTTGCAAACAAGCTACTTGACAAGAGGGCAAGGCTGATAATAAATCAAAAAGAAACCAGCAGTTATTATTTTACCCTGTGGAACATACACCATATATATTAGTAACATAAATATGGAAAGAAGTTACTTCCAAGGTAGATTTCAGAAACAGTTTTTTGCCTTTTGTATTGGGAAATGAGCTACCTTTGCTACAAATCCATACAATATGAACAGAAACACTTTTTTTGTATTATTCCTATTAATAAGCAACCTTGTTTCAGGACAGGACCTGAAACTGTGGTATAGTCAACCTGCACAAAATTGGTCGGAAGCTCTCCCTATTGGTAACTCCCGTCTTGGAGCCATGGTATATGGCGGAATCGAACGCGAAGAATTACAACTCAACGAAGAAACATTTTGGGCAGGTTCTCCATACAATAATAATAACCCGAATGCCGTACATGTGCTACCGGTTGTACGCAAACTGATTTTTGAAGGGAGAAACAAGGAAGCGCAAAGACTCATTGACGCCAACTTCTTAACCCAGCAACACGGAATGAGCTATCTGACATTAGGTAGTCTTTACCTGGAATTTCCGGAACACCAAAACGGATCCGGCTTTTACCGCGATCTGAATCTGGAGAATGCAACGACAACTACCCGTTATCAAGTGGATGACGTCACTTATACCCGCACCACTTTTGCTTCATTTACTGATAATGTCATTATTATGCATATCAAAGCAAGTAAAGCAAACGCACTGAACTTTACTATTGCATATAACTTCCCTCTAGTACATAAGGTGAATGTTCAGAATGATAAGCTGACCGTCACCTGTCAAGGGAAAGAGCAGGAAGGTTTGAAAGCCGCACTACGGGCAGAATGTCAAATCTAGGTAAAAACGAATGGCACTCTCCGCCCGGGAGGAAATACGCTCCAAATAAATGAAGGAACAGAAGCAACCCTTTATATATCGGCAGCAACCAACTACGTAAACTACCAGAATGTCAGCGCCGATGAATCCCACCGGACCAGCGAATATCTGAAAAGAGCGACGCAAATACCTTACGAAAAAGCTCTCAAAAGCCATATCGCTTATTATAAAAAACAATTTGACCGTGTACGCCTTACATTACCGACAGGCAAAATTTCCCAACTGGAGACTCCCAAACGAATTGAAAACTTCGGAAATGGGGAAGACATGGCAATGGCAGCTCTACTTTTCCATTATGGACGTTATTTACTGATTTCTTCTTCGCAACCGGGTGGGCAACCGGCTAATCTGCAAGGTATATGGAACAACAGTACTCATGCACCTTGGGATAGTAAATACACCATCAACATTAATACAGAAATGAACTATTGGCCGGCAGAAGTCACTAATTTAAGTGAAACACATAGTCCGCTATTCTCTATGTTGAAAGATTTATCTGTCACAGGAGCAGAAACAGCCCGAACTATGTATGATTGTAGGGGATGGATGGCGCATCATAATACTGATTTATGGCGAATTTGCGGAGTTGTAGACTTTGCTGCAGCCGGCATGTGGCCTAGCGGCGGTGCCTGGTTAGCTCAACATATCTGGCAACATTACCTCTTTACAGGAAATAAAGAGTTCCTGAAAGAGTATTATCCCATCCTGAAAGGAACAGCGCAGTTCTACATGGATTTCTTGGTAGAACATCCAGTGTATAAATGGTTGGTAGTGTCGCCTTCTGTGTCGCCGGAACACGGTCCCATCACGGCCGGTTGCACAATGGACAATCAGATTGCCTTTGATGCACTGCATAATACCTTATTGGCTTCATACATCGCAGGTGAAGCCCCCTCTTTCCAAGACTCCCTCAAACAAACACTAGAGAAGTTGCCACCTATGCAAATAGGAAAACATAACCAACTACAAGAATGGCTTGAAGATATTGACAATTCCAAGGACGAGCACCGTCATATTTCACATTTGTACGGGCTATATCCGAGTAATCAAATTTCTCCATACTCAAATCCCGAGTTATTCCAGGCAGCAAGAAACACATTGCTTCAACGCGGTGATAAAGCTACCGGTTGGAGTATCGGCTGGAAAGTCAATTTCTGGGCACGTATGCTGGATGGAAACCATGCCTTCCAAATCATTAAAAATATGATTCAACTATTGCCCAACGATCACTTGGCTAAAGAATATCCGAACGGGCGTACCTATCCCAATATGCTGGATGCCCATCCGCCTTTCCAGATTGACGGTAATTTCGGTTATACAGCCGGAGTAGCGGAAATGTTGCTCCAAAGTCATGACGGTGCCGTACATTTATTGCCGGCATTGCCTGATGCATGGGAAGAAGGAAGTGTGAAGGGGCTGGTGGCACGTGGAAACTTTACTGTCGATATGGACTGGAAAAACAATGTGTTAAATAAAGCGATCATCCGATCGAATATAGGCGGTACGCTCCGCATCCGGTCTTATGTCCCACTGAAAGGGAAAGGCTTAAAACAAGTAAACGGGAAAGAGTGCTCAAATAAATTATTCGCCACCACTCCTATCAAGCAACCTCTCGTAGCCAAAGGGGTAAGTGCGCAATCTCCCAAACTGCAGAAGGTTTATGAATATGACATCGAAACAAAGGCGGGTAAAACCTATATTGTAAATACAATCGAAGGAAAACAATAATACAGAAGAAGGGATAAATCTTTTCTCATGTTACATTATTTACAAACGATGTTACAACATCCGATTGTACTCCCGGAGCCTAATGAAAATATTCATTTTTTATTAGGTTATATTTAGGTTTTTAGTTTTCTTTGTACAACAAACAACGATCTATAACTATGAAAAATGTATTCACTTTTCTATTATTATTGTTTTCTTTGTTATGCAACGGGCAATCTCCTAAGTTATTCACTACTGACAAAGAACTCTCCAGTAGTCTGATTAATCAAATATATCAAGACCGGAACGGTTTCATTTGGATTGCAACAGAAGATGGTCTGAACCGTTATGACGGTGCTAAATTTACCATATACAAACATGAGCCCAATAATGAACATTCGTTAGCCCACAATTTTGTTCGTACTGTTTTTGAGGACAGCAAAGGTCATTTGTTTATCGGTACATATATGGGAATTCAAATGTATGATCCGGCTACAGACAATTTTACCCCACTTGCAATAAGGGAAGACAATGGAGAAATATTTGAAAGCAATATTGTTTCCTTTATCGAAAGGAGAAATGGAGAAATATGGGTATCCGGAAATATGTTGTGCAGGTTGAATATCAAAGATTACCTGTTGACTGTTCAAAAAATTGATATCCCCATGACATCAACAGGATTTATGATTGAAGACAAGAAACAGAATGTCTGGATAGCAAAAGACGAAGAAGGAGTATATCGTCTTGATTCTAATAACCAACTTACTTTATATTTATCTAAAGACAACGGATATGTCAAAAGTATATGTGAAGATTCACGTGGGAATATTTATGTAGGAAGTATGAGAAAAGGACTATTCGTCTATAACAAAAGACAAGACTCCTTTATACCTATTGATTTTAAAGAAAAGAGAGAACTTCCTATCTGTTTCCTCTATTCCGGACCGCAAAATGAATTATATATCGGAACTGATGGTAAAGGTATGAGTGTCTACAATAACCAAACTCATGAAATCTCCGAATACAATTTTGACAACAACTATTTTGATTCAAAAAATTCAAAAATACATTCTATCCTAAAAGACAATTCCGGTAACTTATGGTTGGCTGTTTATCAGAAAGGAGTCATGCAGATACCTGCCCGAACAAACAGTTTCAAGTATATAGGACATAAATCCATGGATAAAAACATGATCGGTTCCAGTTGTATAACCTCATTCTGCAAAGACAACAACGGTATGTTATGGGTTGGAACAGACAATGACGGAATTTATGCCCTGACAGAAAAGTTAGAACCGGCTAAACATTTCTCGCATACTAATCACCCTAATTCTGTGCCTTCAACAGTTATAAAACTATATGAAGATTCCGAGTACAACATTTGGGTCGGCTCCTTTATAAACGGTATGGGAAAGCTGAACAAACAGACAGGATTATGCGATTACCAGTACAAACTGGTAGATAAGAACAACAACTATATACAACGTGTATATGATTTCGCAGAAGATAAAAACAAGCGTCTTTGGATTGCGACAATGGGATTCGGTTTGTTCTACTATGACCTGAAAACGAAAGAATTTACATCCGTACAATCTCAGACATCTCTAATCAACGAATGGATAGGTTGCCTCCACTATTCCGATGATAATAAGCTGTATGTCGGAACTTATGACGGCGTCAACTGTATAGACCTTGACAGTCCTGATTTTCAAAGTCATAAGATACTCTCACAAAATGTTATTTATTCAATCTTTGAAGATGCCGACGGAGTTGTCTGGTTGGGCAGTTCCGAAGGATTATCCGGTTGGAATAAAAAAACGAAAGAACTAACCACTTATACTACTGCAGACGGATTGCCCAGTAATACAATATATGCCATACAAGGAGACGGAAAAGATTTTCTTTGGATAAGCACCAATGCCGGAATTTCCCAATTCCAAAAGAAAAACAACAAATTTATCAATTATTATGTCAGCGACGGATTACAGGGAAATGAGTTCTACAAGAATGCCTCCTTCAAAGATAAACAAGGTATTATCTGGTTTGGCGGAATGAATGGTATCACCTATTTCAATCCGCAAGACATTATCAATCCGGCAAAAACATGGAATATCCGGATTACCGACTTTTTCCTGCATAACAATCCGGTTAGAAAAGGAATGAAATCCGGTATTCACAATATTATCAACTGCCCTGTATTCAACGCAAAAGAGTTTTATCTATCCCATAAAGACAATGTGTTCAGTATCGAGTTTGCCACTCTGGAATTAAATGCCCCCGAACACATCAACTACCTTTATTCTATCAACGATGAAAAATGGATTAGTTTGCCCAAAGGTGTAAACCGTATCTCATTCAGCAATCTGAAACCCGGTACCTATAACTTTAAAATCAGAGCAAAAGACAACACTGTGTATTCAAATATAAAAGAAATTACCATCTTTATATCTCCTGCATGGTATGCTTCATGGTGGGCCAAAGTTATCTACTCCTTATTATTACTGACCATTATATTTATCATTATTCTTCAGATCAGACATCGGTACAGAATGCATCAGGAAATGCTGCAACATATCCATGCCGAACAAATCAATGAAGCAAAATTGCAGTTCTTTATCAACATCTCTCATGAGATACGCACTCCGATGTCTCTAATCATCAGCCCTCTACAGAAACTGATTAAGAATGAGGAGAACAATGAACGCCTGAAAATATATCATATTATCTACAGAAATGCGGAACGTATTCTGAATCTTGTTAATCAACTAATGGATATTCGGAAAATTGATAAAGGGCAAATGTTCCTGATGTTCCGGGAGACCAATATTATTCCTTTTATAGAGGATTTATGTACAACGTTCGGTCAACAGGCAAATACAAAAAATATCCGGCTACAACTTCACAGTACGCTCCGGGAACTGAATGTATGGGTAGACACAGGTAATTTTGATAAGATTATCCTGAATATTCTGTCTAATGCCTTCAAGTTTACTCCTGAAAAAGGAAACATAGATATTACCATCCGTACGGGAGAAGACAATACACTGCCCGATCCCTTGAAACAATATGCCGAAATAATTATCGCGGATACCGGAACAGGCATCGATGAACAGGAAAAAGAACATATCTTCGAACGTTTCTATCAGATCCGTAACAGCCAACAGAATCCGAAAGGCGGAACAGGAATAGGCTTACATCTGACTCGTTCATTAGTGGAATTACATCATGGAATTATCTATGTAGAAAATAATAAAGAACAACCGGGTTGCCGTTTTATTATCCGATTACCGTTGGGTAACAAGCATCTACGACCTGAAGAAGTTGACAACAATGAGCAAAAGGTAACAGTAGCCGTACCAACTGTTCCTGTCATCTCTCCCATTATAGAAAATGAGGAAGAAAAGAAAGTCAGGGTAAAAACTAAATATCGCGTATTAATTGTAGAAGACGATGAAGAAATCCGAAATTATATAGCGAAGGAGTTTGGGGACAAATTTCATATCATGGAAAGCCGTAATGGTAAAGAAGCATTAGAGCAAATATTTAAGAAGACTCCGGATTTAGTCATTAGTGACATCATGATGCCCGAAATGGACGGACTCACCTTATGCCGGAAGATCAAGCAGAATGTAAACCTCAACCATATCCCAGTCATTTTGCTTACCGCGAAAACGAGGGAAGAAGACAACCTTGAAGGTCTGAATACAGGAGCCGACGCCTATATCATGAAGCCATTCAATATCGAAATTCTGCAAAAGACGGTAGAAAATCTGATTAATACACGGCAGCAGTTACGCAAAGTATTTACAGGCCAGCAAAATCTGGAGAACAAGGTTCAGAAACTGGAAGTGAAATCACCCGATGAGAAATTGATGGAACGTATTATGAAAGTGATCAATGAAAACATCAGTAACCCTAACTTGACAATAGAGACAATCACCACCGAGGTAGGTATTAGCCGCGTACATCTTCACAGGAAACTCAAAGAGCTCACCAACCAGACAACCCGTGACTTTATACGTAATATACGTTTAAAAGAAGCCGCTCGTTTATTGTCCGAAAAACAGCACACCATATCCGAGATAGCCATGTTAACAGGATTCACTGATCCTAATAATTTCTCGACAACATTCAAAGAATTGTATGGAATGCCGCCTTCAATGTATATGAAAGAGCAGTTGAGTAAAAAAGAAGAGTAACCCAACTGCTCTCTAGTATGTTTATCTGTTAAACTTGTACCAATCAAAGTTAAACAGTTTGCAGCCTTTACGTCCTTTGAATACAAAATAAATATCTTGTATTCCTGTGACCGGTTTTACAATATCAGCCTGCAATGTTTTCCAGCATTCCCAACCTCCCGTTGAAGGAATAGTCAGTTCCGCAATTAATGGTCCGCTTATACTGTCTGTACGTACTTCAAGTGTCCCGCCACGAAGGGCACTGGCAACGGTAGCAGTAAACCATTTGGGGGATTTTTTGCCGAAATCCACTTCACGTACCTTTATATAATCTCCATTATGAATTTCAGATATATATATACCGGTTTTCGCTTTGGGTTCAGACTTCACACCTTCAGAAAACGCAATAGTTTCAGCTTCCACCCTTTCGTAAGGATTGAGCATACCTACCGGTGACACCCCTTCCCGGGTAGCATTAATAATCGGGAAAGTACCGTCAGCATTATACTTAAATTGCTCCACCGCCGCACTTCGCCCGAAGCCTCCACCACCCGGCAGCTTACCCGTATGATAGAAGAAATAAGAATTGCCTTTATAGTCTATCACTCCACAATGGTTAGTAAACGAACCCGTATCTTGTAAAGGCATGATTTCTCCCATATACTTCCACGGACCAAGAGGTCCGTCACTCATGGAATAGGCAATATGTTCGGGTACACCTCCGGCAGCATAAAGAAGATAGTATTTTCCTTCCCGTTTATGAAGCCATGGACCTTCTGTATAAGTATCTTTATACTTAACACCTTTGACACGCTTTTCCGGATTGGGTGCACCAAAGCTCTCAACAGTCTGTTCCAGTTTGCCCACTTCACCTTTCAAGGAAATCATGTCGTCATTCAGTTCTGCATAATAGATATTCGGATTTCCCCAATACAGATAAGCACGACCGTCATCATCAATGAAGACCGTAGGATCAATATAGTCCCAGCTTCCGTCATGAAGCGGTTTGCCGATGGCATCTTTAAAAGGACCGACAGGCGAATCGCCTACCGCCACACCGATTGCCATCGTATTGGAAAGTTTGGAATGCAGGCAGACATACCAATAAAACTTACCATTACGTTCGATGCACTGTGCTGCCCAGGCACGGTCGTCCGCCCAGTCGAATGATTCAATGGCGAGTGGAGAGCCGTGATCGGTCCAGTTCACCATATCTTTGGTAGAGTATACGCGCCATTCCTGCATCCAGAAGAAATCGGCTTTATCTTCATCATGTCCCGTATAGACATACAATGTGCCATCATGCACCATAGGAGCAGGATCTGTAGTAAAGCAAGTTTGCACAATCGGGTTCTGTGCCGACAGTCCTCCTTCGGTCATAACCGAAACGAGCAACAGTGTGGCTGCGATAAATGTAGATTTCATTTTCATGCTATTTTCAGTGTTTAAATAAATGTGGTACAAATTCTTTCAGGCAACGTCTCCAAGTGAGCCACTCGTGTGCCGTGCCTTGCGATTCATAATAATCGACTTTGATTCCCAGTTCCTGAAGGGAGTCAGCCATCTTCTTTGTGCCCATTTGTTCCTCCGTGCCACAGCCGAGAAAGAAATAATTTACTTTCTTATTGAACTTGTCCGCATCCGCAAACACTCCGTTAAAACAAGTCTTCATATCCAGACCGAAAATCGCCCCGCTGAAACTTCCGATATAAGAAAACTTATCGAGATGAGGCAGAACCGTATTGAAAGTCTGATGTCCTCCCCACGAGAGTCCTGCCATAGCACGGTGTTCACGGTCGGTTTTCGTACGGAATATCCGGTCTATCATAGGAATCAGGTCTTTCAGAATAACGTCATAAAAGGTGGCGCCATACAAAGCCCGCTCCTCGTTCACATCTTTTCCCGGACGCGGCCGGAACGGAGCTTCCACATCACCGCTATCCATCACCACGAGCATCGGCACACACTGACCGGATGCAATCAAGTTATCCATAATATGGTTCATCCTCCCTTGTGTGCTCCAACCTGTTTCATCTTCGCCCATGCCATGCTGCAAATATAGCACAGGATACCGCTTTTTAGGATGCGTTTCATACTCTGCCGGTGTATATACCATGCAGCGACGAAATTCTTTTTGAGTCTCTGAATAGTATGTGCATGAGCGGACTTGCCCGTGAGGCACTTGCTGCGGGCGATAATAATCGCCTTCTTTGCCTTCAGGAATTTCTATGCCGCTTGCCATGCGGCAGCAACCGAAAAAAGTATAACTCGAAGGATCGACAACGGATACACCGTCTGCCATCAGAAAGTAATAATGAAAACCTACCGGCAACGGATCGGTCGTAGCTGTCCACAGTCCATCGGTATCTTTCCACATATCATACTTTTTCCCACAGCAATCAACTTGCAGTTTATTAGCTTGGGGAGCATAAAAGCGGAAATGAACACGACCTTGCTTATCCACACGCGGATAGTCATATCCGGGAATATTCGTAGATGCACGTTCGGTAATAATGCCGGAGTTCGGTTCTCTTTCATACAACAATAGTCTCTTCTCCGCATATCTTGTGCCCAACATTCGATAACCTTCCGCACTGAAATGCAAGTTATCTTCGGCAGCCGTACAGCCGGAAGAAGGTATAATGTATGCTGTGGGAATCACTTGCGGCAATGTGTTGATTACCTCATTCATACTTGCACACTGACCATTCTGATCGGCATGCACCAATTCTCCCGCCAACAAAGGGACGTCTTTTGCCTGAAGATTCAAGTCTCTCAACAGAATCTCATATACACGCTTCACCTTTTGAGGCCACTCCTTATCACCGGTATTCGATTCGCCCTGGTGCAACAGGATACCTTTAATCACTCCTGCTTTCTGCGCTTCTTTAGCCAGTTCCTTTAACCTGCGGTAAGGATTATTATCATAAGCTTTCACAATGTTTTTAAGCCATTCGGGTTGGGAGGCAATGTAATCTTCACGTTTCTCTTCATCGAACAGTTCAATCCGGCATCCACCAACTGCCACATTAATGACTCCGACTCTGATGCTATCCGGCAACCTCTCCACCAAGGTGCGACCGAAATAATCGGCAGGCGTCAATCCGGTATGGCAACGCGCCAATGGAGGAACGGCTTTGTACCATTGCCCTATGGTACGACCTAAAGACGGACAATCCACTGCTGACATCACCAGAAAACGTTCATCAATATTACACGTATCCTGTGGTTCGATTTTTGCATTACCTTCCATGTTGGATTGACCGAGACACAGGTAAATATGGAAATTCTTGTCTTGTGCCAATGCAAAAAGACTTGTGCATAACAAGCAACTCAATAAAATAAACTTTTTCATATTCTATTTCTAAATTTGAAACTACTTTCAATTCACATCCAATACCATTCGTCTATAAACAGTAAGTGCCGGAGTACCTTTATCAGTCAACTCCAATATGACATGTATATTTTTCCCCTTTGCATCCACAGGTACATGTACGCTACATTTTGCTTTATCGGAATCGTCTATTTTCACTTCTCCTTTATAACTGCCGGGGTCTGTATAAACACTCCACTTAAACACCAAATCATCACCGTCAGGATCTTTAGAGCTACTAGCATCCAATATTAAAACACTACCGCCTCTTACTTTTTTAAACATACATTTCAATGAATGATCTCCATTAAGCACAGCATGTGGATGATGATTGACGGCTTTATAATCCTCGGTTGTAGTCCACAACATGCGAGCTGCAAAATCATTCCAGATATGCTGCTTCCACCTATTGATAGCAGCACAGCCCTCATTACTACTGCCATGCATATAATAAGGATCATATTGCTTCTCATCTTTCCCTACACGTTCAATAAAATCCATACCTCGGATTCCACTTATCTTTTTCTTGCAAAAACGACCTCCCCAACCACCATAATCAAGCGAATCCGGTACATTCAGGCCATTGGCATATACATAAAAGAAAGATGGAGAATCCCCTTCCGTTGCCCAAATTCGATTAGGATAATGCTTTCCCAACGGCTGACAACTTTGAATATTCTGTTTAACCCATTGATCTGAAGGTCCCCAACCATACACTTCTTTATTCCTTATATACAGCACTTCCGGAAAGTTTTTTGCTATCCATGCACCGGCATCATCCTGACCGAGAATATCATAAATGCGAATTTTATCTATGAATCTTTTCAAAGCTTTCTCACTCCGCGTGTGTTTTACTTTCCACAAAGCTTGTGCTATGGTATTCATCCCACCCCATGCCGCAAGCCATACAGGCCTTCTGTCTTTTTTCTTATCAACAGCCGAAATAATTAATTCCGACCCGGGTGAATCTTTCCCCTGCCCCACTCCATCCATATTGGAAAGAGTCTGACCACGTTTTACTATCGCTCTCAACCGATTCAAATCAGGATATCCTTCGGCATGTTTATTTAAAGTAGGCAAAACTTCTCCAAATTGTTCTACTACTTCTAAAATCTTAGCCGTCTTGTCAGGGCCATCCACCCACGCTTGAGAACTGATTAAACCTTCGATATCAATGACATTAGAACACACTAATAAATGTATCATTGATTGAATATCATCAGGATCACTTCCTCCCAAATCTGTTGTTACGATGAGCCGATGTTTATCTTCGGCTGCAACTTGCGCCTTTACATAGTTGATCCATGCGAAGAGAATTAAAATGAATAAAGAGGTTCTTTTCATGGTATAATTGTTTTCAAAGATTATTCATCCATTTCATCATACTCTTTAAACCAATGATAAATAGCCCATGGGCATGCTTCCGGATCATTCAAAAAGGTATAATTACCCGGTTCGCCTGCTACATCTTTAAAAGCAGCTAGTTCGTGAGACTTCGTAGTAAAGAAAAGCCAAGAAACATTGCCTGACTGATCAGCTATGTATTTGAAATTAGCGCCAAAGCCTCTGCCTTTCGCCACCCCGGTAATACTTTTCCCCCATGTTGCATCGTATTTCTTCGGTGCCCAGTCTATCTCTGTCACCATGATAGGGGCAAAATCCGCTACAGGACCTACCTGCTTGTCCCAACCACGTCGGAAAGGTTCATATCCCCCTCCCGTAGAAGACCCATTACCTTCGCCACTGTCTTGCTCGGCATCACTCCCATACCAACCCGGATAACAGTGTACGGCATAACCTATATTCTCTCCTTCGATACGATGGTCTTTATAGCCGCTATATTGAGATTGCCAACCCAATCCGGGCACCCAAATGATATTGTTGCAAGCATTTCCACGTATTTTATCAACAATCGCCTGAAAATACTTTTGCATATTGATAAAGCAAGCATCACCGTCACCACCATATTTACCATCTGTACCTTTTATATGAACAGGTTCATTAGCCAACTCGAACATAATCCCGGGATTATTCTTCACAGCAACATTCTGAGACACGATGTCCCACACTTTCAGCAGAAAAGTCTGATAAGAATCTCCCAACTCTATTCCCAAATACCTGTTATCATCAGTATCACCTGCATGCGGACAAACTCCCGGCGGGCGCATCACCACATACATTCCTTTAGAAATAAAATATTCTGCCATCGGAATAAACAACTCTTTCAGATACTTTCTGAAACATGTTTCCGAGAAACGTTCGTGCCCTTCATAACGTACATAAGGCAATGTAGTATCATCACTCCAATAAGGATCCATATGCAAACGTACGAAGTTAAACTTCCACCCGGCAGCGAGTATTTTATCTACCATACTTTTGTTGTAACTAAGACAACTGCTAACATCATAATTATTCCATGCATTATCATTGAAGTAAGGGCTATAAGTCTGTGTAAAGCCGTGCAGATTGACTATTTTACCTTGCTCATTTTTCAGGTAGCGTCCCTCTACACGTAAAGGAACGATCTGTATTGGAGGATTTGGTTCATCACCATCAGAATTATCGCCGTCCTCATTATCGGGCGTTGTCTCTTCTGTTTTCTTTTCATTTTCCTCTTGCGGAATATCATCCTTGCCACAAGCAGAAAACAACACACAAAACAGAGTTAATATAGCTAGTATGTTTTTCATGATTTCATTGTTCTATTTAAATACATTTATTTAAAAGAATAGCGGAACTCTATCACGAGAGATTCCGCTATCCGGACGAGTACGTCTAACCTAGATAAGCATTAACTACATGATAGTGTTCTATCTAATTTATTTAGCAGTACCATTTTTCAAACCTTCCAAGAAACCGACATAGACTGGTTTGCGGTTGTAATTCAAATCCCATAGACCGATTGGTTCTCCTTTTCTCCAGAAAGAGTTTTCTGACGGACTGTCAGTCGGACTCCAATGAGTGATGCCATATTGCTGTGCCACCGGAATAATCTCAAAGTATTTCTCAATGATGAACTGATAGAAATCAGACATATTCTGCTGCATTTCGTCTGTCAGATTCTCTGTCAGTATCGTTTCACCAGCTGCATCGACAATACCCATATCCAATTCTGTGATCTTTATGAGCTTACCGGTAGAAGCTAACAGGGTAAACATATTGATAATGGCGTTTTCCTTACTAGCCTGAGTAGCAGGATTCATATAGTAAGACACATGCATTTGAGTACCGATACCGTCCACCTTTGTTTCCCCGTCAGACTCCCAACGTTCGATCCAATGTATCAAGCTCTTTAACTTCTTATTCTGATCCCAGTCGGATTCCAGATTATAGTCGTTAATAAAAAGCTTCAACTCATCAGGGTTACCACCGGACTCCGCAAAATACTTACGCGCAAACTTAATCGGAATACGGGCGTAATCATCACCCAAATAATCCTGCCAATAGAAGTTTTCACCGGAAACACCATTATCATCTGTTTGAGAAGCTGACTGAAGATCGTAATAGCCATCCCCATCCGAATCTTTTCCGGAAATAGGTTCATTCACGACATCCCATGCCTTAACATAACCACCGCAAGATTCCAACATACCTTTAATCCAACGTTCCAGTTCGTTCGTGAGGATTTCTTCTTTCTCTTCAGGAGTCAGAGGAATCGTATTACCTGACTTCTGCCAATATATAGACAAATCATCAATATAGATGGTACCGGCATACTTCCCATAATTAAAAAGAATACGAGTAGCCGCATCTCCCGTGCAGTTGGTAAATACAGTAACCTCTTCCCATTCTGTTGTAATTGGTATGGAAGGGAAGTCACCACGCCCGGCAAATCCGTCCGGTTTTTGAAAGACCGCCCCAATACTACCTGCTACACTGCCTTTAATCTTCATCTTTAAAAAATAGGTAGTCCCTTCTGTCAAAGGAGCTGAAAAATCATAGCCAGCCTGTGCTTCCCAAGAATTTACTTCCGACGGATTTGTCATTTGATGTACTCCGTCAATCACCTGCCGAGTCGAGTTATTTCCCCAACCCATCATAGCTGTTCCGCTTGAAAAGTCATCCTCTAATATATATACATTAGTTAACACGGATCCACTTTCCTGGACCTCCTCTATCCCATAAGCAAAATCAATCCAACTCGCTTTACTCCATCGGGACAGATCTTTGCTTTCTTCGAAAGTAGAGTTCATAATCAAATTTCTATCAGAGCCCGAGGCAGTCAATGTTAAATCATCAAAATACAAATCACCGCCAAACAAACCGAAACAGAACCGTAACCTATCGATATCAGCAGAAGGCGTAAACGTGAATGTGTTAGTTGACCATTGCTCACCCGCTGAAAAGGTCCCTGCACCATATTGAGTGTCAGTCCCATCTTTCTTCCCCGGCCAGAACGGAAAGGTTATAGCCGAAGAAGCCTTCATCCGCACACTTATAGTATATTCTTGATTTGCTATTAATGCTTCATCCAAATCATAATACAATTCCCAATCCCATACATTCGCTTGAGGCTTCGAGGTTTTTATATGAAGTGCGATTTCTGAACTACCAGGAACCGGTTCCGGTTCTTTATCCGCAATCAGCCCATTCAAATAAGCATTTTGCTGCTGTGAATGCCAACAGAGCGTATGCCCGTAAATACTAATTCCTGTTTCTTTTGCAGTTTTCACAAACTTCTTGACTGTGCCGAAATCCATATTTCCTTTGGCATCTACACAGGAGCTATATTTCATGGCATTACCAGCCGTCACGTCGTCATAGTTGTTGACAGTCAAAGTATAAACCAAATCTTGCTTCAAGAAATCACTCACCGTGACCCCCGTTCCCAACTTGAAGTCGGGATGGGAGATACGGTCAATATATGTTTTCAAATCACCATATTCGTTCAAGTACTCATACTTTTTCAGACTCTCCGGTTTCTCTGTCTTGTAGTCCGCAAAAAGCGCATCCGCACAAGATACAGTTATTCCGGCAACCATAGCAAGCAGTAAAATTCTATTATAGTATTTCATATTCTTCTAGATTTAACAATTAATTCTTCACATAGATCGGCGTAAAATCTTCTCTTGCCACGCCACGACTATGCGCAACCAGTGTATCTTCTGTTTCAAGCTTTAATCCATTACTGAAATCCACAGTATACTTCAAATAAATGGCATCACGGTCTTTATTACCCCAACTATTCTTCTCACCGTCTTGAACAAACTTACCAGTACCAGTAGCCGTAACGCCGTCCAACCCGGAAACCACACATTCATCGCCATTAAAAACCAGCAGCAACTTATAACTGATATTACGCGGATTGTCTGTTGTCCCTAAATTGGTAGTAACTGTAAGAATGGTTTCAGTCAAAGATTTTGTTACAGTCTGACATATTTCATCATCTTCTACATACTCGTTATGGCGATCATTCTCGGTAGTTGTCCCGTTTTCTGTCACTTTGTCCACGCCATGACGCAGATACTTACCAGTCCATTTATTGATGTATTTCACACAATAAAGTACATAATCCTGTGGTTGCACCAACCACACTGACGAATTACATCTGACGGCTTCTGCCCCTTCGGACAAAGTACCATTCAAAATACGGTCAGCATTAGTCACGCCTGTCATTACCAAAGGTATAACATAGGTAGCGGTCAATGCTTCGGGATCAGCAAAAAAAGCATCAGTAAATGAGACTTCCACACCATCCATCAATACATTCTTCAGAGTGATCTTATCATCAGATAATGTATAGTAGTTGGAAGGCATAGCTTTTACTGGCACATTTTCAGATGCAGAAGTATACGAATAATAAAGGTTATCACACAATGTATTGTCTACTTCAATATCTATCGTGATATCCTTCTTATTAGCATAAACACCGCCCATAGTAGCATTAATCTTACATTTATGAGCATTGTCCAGCGTCGTATCATACTCATCTTCACCCATAACCAACGTTCTCACCGGATACTGGGTTGCAAAATAGACTGAAGTGCCGCCCTCATAATCAGGAAATTCATTATCTTGATTTTCACAGGATGTCATCGTCCATGAAACAAAGACTCCAACTGACATGGCAAATATTAATTTAATTAATTTCATATGCTTCATTATTTATTATTTTACAATTATTTCCAACCGACATTCTGTTCCAGATTGCTCCACTTCATTACTTCAGCAAAAGGTATTGGCCCGTAAATCATATACTCCTCATACTTTCTTTTCTCTACCGTAAGCGGAGAGTAGTTCATTACAGAACCATTCTTGCTTATTTCCACCCCAAGAGCAGTTTCATTCAGTTTGGTCAAATCAACATTCCAGCGACGTAAATCCCAAAAACGGAAATTCTCAAAACAAAGTTCGATACGGCGTTCATTACGGATTAGTTCACGCATCTTGTCTTTATTATCCTTTATGCTCTCCAAATAAGCATCTCCATTATCGAGACCTAAACCGGCACGCATACGAATGGCTTTGATTACATCATAAGCACTAAAAAGATGTCCATGATTATTCTGTGGTCCCCAAGCCTCATTAGCCGCCTCCGCATAAATCAGAAACATCTCTGTATAACGGATACGTGCGGTATAATGCTTCTTCTTTGTATTATACTGTGAATTAGGGTTACACTCTTTACGCAATAGTTTCCGCAAGTAATAACCTGTACGAGTAGACCTTCCGCTTTCCTTATTCACAACGTCTGTATTCGTTCCGTAAGTCCCTGTAATAATTTCCGTATCACTAGGACCTTGCTTGCTACCATTGTAAACGATGTATTTTGCCAAACGCGGATCACGGTTATCATACGGGTTTTCTGCATCGTAATTGCCTGATGTTTCAGAAATAGGGTAACCGTTCGCCATAGGAAAGGCATCCACCAGATTCTGGGTAGGATTGACACGACCGTTTCCGTAAAGTGATGGAGGGAAGTTAGCTGTTTCCAATGTATTATTATCATCTGTACTACTACGCCAAATAACCTCAGCGGGACTGCCGCCCGTTCCATAATCTTTATCCGCAAGTGTATACCACTCCAATCCATCTGCATCCAGCCCGCAGCCGCCGCCACCGTTAGCTTTCTCTATAATTTCAGCAGCATAATCGGCAGCTTGTTCCCAAGTCATTCCCGACCCGCTTTGAAATGCCGGACTGGCAGCTAACAGAGCCGTTTGTGCACGGACTGCCAATGCAATCCGTCCGCTCATCAACCCTCTATATTCTTCACCACAAACACGCCGATAATCACTCGCATTCGTCACACCGATGTTTTTATATTTTTCCGGTATCTCACTATCTGCAAATTTCTTATAATCGAGCGGCAATAATTCGATAGCCTTATCAGCATCTTCCATTATTTGCTTCACGCAATCGGAATAAGTGGCACGAGCATGATTAAAATCCGCATCCGGTCCTTCCGATTTCAAAATAATAGGTACTCCCATCAATGTGCCGTCCGCAATCTTGCCACCATGTGCACGTAACAAATAATACATATGCAGTGCACGCAACCCATAAGCCTCTCCTTTCAAACGATCAAGAAACATGGTAGAGATACGTTCATCTTTTGCCCATTCTACCTTATCTACATTCTCCAAAAAAAGATTGATATACTGGATAGCATTGAAACGATTCTGCCACTGGGAAACCGGATTATTATTGGCAGTCCAGGAACCTGTAGCCATTCGCAGATAGTTACTGGAAATCTCATTAGTCACAGCATCATCCGTAGCCAAGTCACTTGTAGGTGAAGTTTCGTAAGGAAGTATAATATAAGCGTTCGCAAGTATACCCTGCGCATAGCTCGGTTCTTTATACATAGCCTCAAGATCTCTGTTGTTCTCCAGTGCCGGTTCAAACAAATCGTCACAAGCAGTCAGCAGAGGTAAGAAAGCCAATAATTTGAATATATTTTTCATAATTTCGTTCTTTAATTATTGAAATAATCTGTATTAGAAAGTTGCAGTCACACCTAAATTATAGAAGCGGCATTGCGGGCTGGAGCCAACATTCAATTCCAGCGCCTTGCGTTCCTTGGATATTGTGAGCAAATCAGAACCGCTGATATATGCGGATACTCCATGAACAAAACTATTCTTAAACCACTTGGAAGGCAGGTCATACGTGACCTGTACTTTTGCCAAACGGAAAGCATCCGTCTTATACATCCAGAAGTCGGAAGAATAAAAGTTATTAGTTCCACTTTCTGTAGTCAGACGCGGATAAGTAGCTGTTGCTGCCGTTTCCGGAGTCCAACGCCCCCGGACTACTGCCGAGTATTTATCTTCACCGGATATCCAATAATAAGACTCGTTGTTTTTCATGGCATGTCCGCCAAACTCACCTGTACCCAATACAAAGAAAGTTAATCCTTTCCATTTAGCAGTCAAGTTTATACCCAACGCCAAGGGAGCTCCATACCAACCTCCACGAGCCAGATAAACCTGATCTTTATCATCAATTATACCGTCATTATTCTGATCTACATACTTCAAATCACCCGGTCTTATTGTACCGCCAAGACGCTGTTCTGGAGAATCGATGATGTCCTGCTCATCCTTGAAGAATCCGATGCACTGTAATCCCCAAATACCGTCAACAGCATATCCTTTACGGTATTGGTATTTATCCTGATACAATTCATCCCGCTTGGTAGCTTTCGTTGTATAGTAAGTTCCGGTAACGCCCGCTGTAAAATCAACCTTGCCGAAACGTTTGTTGTAGTTTACGTTGAAATCAAATCCCATGCGACGGTCATTATCGTAGTTGATGTACGGACGAAACGAAGCAGTCGGATAATAAGTGAAGAAATACTCCGGATACTGAGTAGTAGAAGTCACGATTTTACCTTCGATTGAATTAACAAAGAAAGATGCATCCGCTGTTATCATCCGGTTCCATAAAGAAGTTTTCAAATTAACTGAAAGCTCTTTACGCTTGATAAAGCTCAAGTCTTCATTCGCCCCTTGTTTGGAGTTAGTAGAGTGTAGGGATACACTCTCGCGCCATCCCCACCATGCACCGTCCGACTGGTTGTAATAACCATCATACATATAATAGTTGTCAATTCCCAAATCCGTATTCAAGATACTGCCGGACACACTCAACATCAGTTCGTCCACTACCGGAGAATTTTCCAGAAAGCTCTCGTTTGATAATTTCCAGCCCAATGTCAAAGAAGGTGAGAAAGCATTACGATGTCCCGGAGCCAACTTTGCAGAATGTATAACAGCCCCACCAAAATCGGCATAATATTTATTGCGGAAGTTATATCCCAACTGCATGCCCAAATTTACATTGCTTGTCTTATGATACTCTCCTGAATAACTTTGTTGATAACCAGAGGCTATTAACATGGCAGCCAAATGATGATCATCATTAAAAGTGTTTTCGTAATCGAACTGGCCGGAGAATAAAACAGTCTGGTTATCCGAACTGCCGCTGATATTCTGCACACCGGACTTCTTGTCCTCATTGTATTTTGTCAAACCGACAATAATATCTTTCCCGCCATTATTAGACCAAGTAGGCGCATATGTGGCATAGCTGTTATTATAAGAAGTAATATAAGCAGTAGAGTAATCTACAGAAAACCGAGTATGAAAAGAGAGTCCTTTCAACACCTTGTCCAAACCAATGTTCACTCCCGCATCAAACTGGAACGAACGATCTGTTGCTTTGCTATAACCTGAAGCATAATAATCGCCAAATACATTTGTCATATCAGATTGTGTTCCTGCCAAAAAGTATTTTCCATCAACTATATTATTGCTATTCGCCACCAAATCCCATGCACTGGCTGCATTTGCATCAATATAGCTCAACGGAATCAACGGAGAAATACGATTGGGACGCAATGTAGATGCCGCACTCCAATAATAAGACCCATTGGCACTACGACGTGAATAGAAAGATACTTTAGCATTCACATAAGCTGTAATAAAGTCATTCAATGTCAAATCTACGTTACCGCGAATATTTAAACCATTGGTCCCATTATGCTTCGCTTCACCGATTTTGAAAACGTCATTGGAACGAAGATAATTTATATTCGTATAAAAATGGGCACGATGATTGCCACCCGAAATTTCGGCTGTAACATCCGAACGATTATATGCCTTCTTGATATAGTCCGACGAATACATATTCACATTAGCATAACGATAAGGATTCTCACCGGATCCATAATGGTAAATATCCTCCGCGCTATAGAGAGCACCGAGCCCGTCATTGGCACGTGCTTCATTATAAAGAGTCATGTATTCGGCCGAACCTAAATATTCGGGGTAACTCTTTGCGACATAAAACCCTGTATTGGCGCGTACATCTACTTGAAGATCCGTACTCTTACCTCTTTTAGTTGTAATCATAATTACTCCTTTAGCCGCACGACTTCCATAGAGCACCACAGCTTGCGCACCTTTCAAAAAGGTTATTTGGCTGATTTCCGTAGGAGAAATATAATCAATATTGCGAGGTACCCCGTCCACCAATATCAGCTTTTCATCCATTCCCCACAATGAGTTACCATTATAACCACCGACATATCCCTGCATATCGGTCAAGCTCCATGTATTGTAATTTTTCTTCGTCAATTCCTCTACATTTACTACTGAGGCACCTCCTAATAAATTGTTCTGAGAAACCTTTCGGAAAGCTACCTGCACCAACGAATCGTTTTGCAGCGAACTTGCATTATCCCCTGCCAACTCTTGTGCACCGGCAGAAATAACAACCGGAAAAACAAGCACTGCACTGAGAATGAATCTTCTATATATATGTTTCATTGTTTATTCATTTATAATTATACATTCAGTAACCATAAGGGATTACCATCCCGGATTCTGCGGGAATTCAGCATACAGATACACGTCATTATCCAATAAGGGGAACCAGTAATGCTTCGTTCCAAATACCCGTTTCAAAATAGTCTCCTCACGGAAGTTTCTCACTTCTGCCTCTGCCGGATCATTATTCTTATAAAAGTCTTCATTCTCTACACGTTCGAATTCTTGTGAAGTCTTAATAGTATAGGGCTCTTCGGTCAGCAGCAACCAACGCTGCAAATCGTTAAAGCGGAAACCTTCGAAAGACAACTCGACAGCACGTTCACGACGAACTTCATCCATAAATTTCTGGGAATTGGAAATATATTCCGGACAAAGAGTACCTTTTTCATCACCCGGTTCCCCTCCACCAACAGGGCCTACTCCCGCACGTTTACGCAAAGTATTGATCGCATCTTCAGCCGTTTTACCAAAATTCGTAGATTTACCTGCAGCACCGTCTACTGCCGCACAAGCCTCAGCATACATCAGATAAATATCCGCCAAACGCATGTAAGGTAAATATGTATGCAGGTTACCCGACCAATTATAGAGTCCGTCATATTTATTAGCCTGATGCGGTACTAATTTCTGGATGAAATAGCCGGTACGGCTAGCATTGGCCACGGCTCTCATAGCTCCGCCCGTATACAGAGTGCAATAGCGCAAGAATTCCTTGTCTGCTTCAGGAATAGCTGCATTGACATAATGGAATCCGTCAAAAACTATGTCATGATAAAAACGGGCATCACGATTTCTAAATGGAAAATTCTTTCTAAAACCGGATTTTGTTTCATCTTCACTCAATGGCAAACCGTTCTCCATACCATATAAATTCACATAGTTGGCAGTAGGTTGGTGGATGATATTATCATGTTCAACCAAACCATAAATTTTAGGTCCCCACAACTTGGTCATATTCCAGTTACTACCGTTGAAGTCTTCGGACGGACCACGGAAAATAGCTTCTGTAGTACCCGGCATTTTCCAGTTCTGACCAGTAGTATAGAATATTTCAGAATAACTATTAGAAGCAGATGCCGATTTGGTATGATTATAAATATCACTATAATCAAACTGCGCCAATGCATATTGCGTCTGCCCGCTTTCGACAAGTGTCAGTAACTCTCCAAATGCCTCTGCTGCTTTTTTTGCATATTCTGTATTGTAATTGTAAGTATTGCTTCCACCTAGCTGCGCACCATGTTCCATCAGAGGGCTGGCAGCCCAAAGATAATTCTTGCCCAGATAGCCTAATGCCATAATCTTGTTGATACGCAAATCATTCTTACCCGCGGTTTGTTTGCCAACAGTTGTGTTATCCCAATTAATAGGAAGCAAATCCGCTGCCATACGGAAATCGACTGCTGCTTTATCTGCACATTCCTGATAACTCAGACGTGGCAAAGACATTTTCTCTGTAGCAGATAAGACTGTATCAATATAAGGCAAGCCACCAAAATATTGCATCATTTCAAAGTGCCACCATGCGCGGAAAAAATAAAGCTGACCGGCAATCAGTTTTTTCTCCTCATCCGTAGCTTCCGTTAACCTTTCTAGATTAGCGATACCGATGTTAGCCTTACGTATACAATACCATGCATGTGGCCACAGTGAATGTTTAAACTTAGCATTGCCGTCACTGTTCGGATGATAAGTAGCCGTAGGATCACTGCCGGTACGATAGAGCCAGCATTGATTATTGGTAGACCATGCACGGAAGTTACCCAAATCGACCTGATGCGTCATGTGGCTGTCACCTTCCGGGTTGAATATTTCATCATCTCCCCAGTTCCAGGAAGTAGTATAATTGTTCTTCTCCTTATCAGGAATACAGTTGTATATTTCCTCGATAAACCCCTGAAAATTCCTAAAGTTCTTAAATGCTTCGTCTTCAGATACAGTAGAGTCAGCTTCCTTGTCTAGATAGTCCTCACAAGATGAAAATCCCAACGAGAAGAGCAATAAGCTACCGCATAAAAGAGTTCTATATATTTTTCTCATAGTACTTTGATTATAATGTAAATTTAACACCTAAGTTGAAACGTTTCACCGTAGGATACGCCCCTTGATTACCCGAACCTGCAAAATTCGATTCACGGTCGTCCGGCATCTTAGACCATACCCATAAGTTGTTTCCATTTAAGTAAATCTTCAAATTTTTCACCCCGAGTTTTCGCACCCATCCATCTGTAAAGGTATAGGCTATCTCCGCATTTTTCAGACGAATATAAGAACCGTCATAATAGTATTGCGTACCATTACTGTAACCGCTCACCTTTGACAACCAGCGCGGAGTTACAACATCGGCCGCATCGCCAGCCTCAGACCACCAGCTACCCTGGTCATACACCGTATTCATCTGACTGCCAAAACTGGTCAACTGAACGACACGAGTCACATTGTTTACACCATAGAACTGAACAAAAGCACTAAATCCCTTCCACTCAAAGCCAAGAGTAGCATTATATGTGTTCTGTGGAGTATCAGAGTAACCGTAAGGAGCTTGGTCCTTGCTGTCGACGACACCATCCCCATTGAAATCGACAATATAATAGTCTCCGGGAAGACGTTGTGAATTGTTTGTATCATGCTGCGGGCTACCAATCACATCGTCATAAGAATTCAAATATCCATTATCAATATATGCCTTATTCTGACCAATGGCATAACCAGCCACCTTTTGATACCCAGCCAACAATGGAGCATCGTCTTTTTCAAGTATCTTATTTTCCGCATGGGTCATGCTCATATTAGCCCAAACGCGCATCTTATTGGAAAATGTCTTGTTGATACGAAGTTCCAACTCATAACCTTTGGTTCTAACCTTACCTAAGTTAGCAGTAACTGCTGTAGTACCAAAATAAGAAGGAATAGCCCGATCGCTTCCACCCACCAGAATATCAGTACGTTTATCACGAAAGACTTCCACGCTACCTGCAAACAAACCATCCAAAAAAGAGTAATCAACACCAAAATTCAATTTCTTTACTTTCTCCCAATGCACATCAGAATTACCTACTGCTGATTCACGATACCAAGTATATGGACTTTCACCACGATCTACATCCAAAGACGAGGTTCCGCCGTAAGCCCATTGGTTCATATACAACCAACGTGTTTTTACATTATCATCACCGATTTCACCATAAGAAGCACGAATTTTCAACATATCCAAAATTCTGCGTTCTTTCAAGAATTTCATAAACGGTTCTTCACTAACCATCCATCCGATAGCACCGGAATTAAAGAATGCAAAACGATTTTCTTTGCTGAACTTCTCGGAACCATTATAAGCACCATTATATTCAATAAAATACCGATCCGCCCAATTATAAGTAGTACGGAATGCCCAGTCTTCACGATAGTGAGGAATTTCACTTCCTGTAGCCGTTTCTTGACGACTGAACAATCCCATAAGGGTAACATTATGCTTTCCAAAACTACGGGCCCAATTTAACTGTGCCTGATAATTAAGGTTACGCTGTGTCGCCCAATTCTTGACTTCACCACCTTCCGTATTCCACATTACACCCTGCATAAAATCAAAACCTGTATTGTTGTCATACGACTTTTTATAACTGACCTCCCCTGTATCCGGATTAATCCATTTATGTTGTGCGTCGTTATATAGGTCATTGATACCGCGCTTCCATTCTACAAAAGTATTATCCCAAGAAACCATAGCCCTTGCACTCAATCCTTTCGTTATAAAGCTCAAATCCTGTTCCAATGCAAAGTCAGTTGTTATCTGTGTAGTAGTGGTAGTCATCGTACCTCCCAATGAAACATTTTCTGCAGAATTGGTAACATTCGAAATATTCGGATAATATCCCCATGAACCATCCGAATATTTTGGAAGAAATACATCCGGAGCAATATTATACGCCCCCGCCCACTGCTGGGCAATCGACCAGTCGGCCGAGCTATCATAATTGGAATTATTATAAGGAGTTTTCTTGTATCCATTAGAGCCCGCTACATTAACCTTAAAAACAGTACTCTTGGTTATCTGAAAATCCAGATTACTACGTACATTAATTCTGTCATATCCATAACCGGAATTATAATCACGCCCATTATCAAATACATCGAACAAGTCCCCCTCATGCACATAATCGACAGAAGCGAAATATTTTACAAACCGAGTTCCACCGCTGACATTCACATTTGCATTGTAGGACATCGCATAGTCTTTGAACAATACATCCTGCCAGTCCACATTCGGATAGCGTTCCGCTTCTTCCAAATTTGCCGGATTACGATACTTATTAATTATTGCCTGCGGCTTTATGTACGACCATGAATCCGGATACAAGCTCAACTCATGCTCAATAGCCATATTGCGCGCCATCAAAGCATCATAAGAATCCAACTTATTAGGAAGCTTGGAAGGTATCTTCATCGTGGCATTGGCTGCTATATTTATTTGGGCAGCTCCCTCAGTTCCGCGTTTAGTCGTTACCAAAATGACACCATTTGCACCTTTCACACCATAAACAGCAGTTGCAGAAGCATCCTTCAAGACAGAAATAGATTGTACAGAAGCAATATCCACACTGCTCATCGGACGTTCTATGCCATCCACCAGTACCAACGGGTCACTATTATTCCATGAACTAGTCCCACGTATTGTGATTTTCGGTTCTTCTTCACCTGGCATACCGGAACTTTGAGTCGTTATAACCCCCGGCAGGTTACCGGTTAACGCCGCACCAATATCAGAAATACCAGCCGCCCGTTCCAATACTTTTCCAGTGGTCTGCGTGATAGCACCTACCACACTCGCTTTCTTCTGTTGTCCGTAACCTACAACTACTACTTCTTCCAGTTGTTTAGTATCATCTTCCAACACCACTTTAAAAAGACCTTTGGAAACCACTTTTACCTCCTGTGGTTTCATTCCTACATACGAAACAATAAGGGTAGACTTCTCATTGGGTACAGTCAATACAAAATTTCCATCTATATCTGAAATCGTACCTATTGAATTATTACCCTTTAAAACTACTGAGGCTCCAATGATTGTCTCACCATTACTGTCAAGAACCGTTCCCCTCACCGTTATCCCTTTCTGTGCTGATGCTGTTACAAAACTAAACAACATAAGGAGAAACAAGTAAGGAATCTTTTGAATTTTCTTCGTTACATTTTTCATTACCATTAGTTTAAGATGTTAATTAACTACATTGTTTTCTAATCATCATTCTTTTTTTAAGTGCGTTAGCCATCATTATAAATATCACTCATAATTACTAGCATTATATTTATATAAAAAAAATAATTATTTGCAAGTAGCGTATAATCCAATTGTAGTACCGGTAAATCCACCAGCCGTTGTAGTAGAGAGATAACTAGGGGCTACATCTTTACAAAGCAGTTTCCAACTTTTTTCACCATCAATAGAATAATAGAAATCGTAACCAATTCCTTGAGATACTAATTTCAAATATACTTCATTTGTATCTGCGTCTATTTCATCTGAAGCCAATGTCTGTTCCTTTTCACCGATTTGTTTCAGAGAAATATTTTTATTCTCACCCACTTTATTCAAGCAGAAGAAATATTGACGCGTCTCATCTTTAAACAACAGCATTCCGGCTGTTTCCTTATCGTTAGAAGGATTGAACAACATACGGGTAGCACATTCAAATTTATGATGTTGTAACCGACGGCAAACAAATGCCGGAGTTTTCTTTTCCGTAGCGCTAATATCTGCACACTTCAAGGTCAGATATCCGGGCGTTTCCGTCAATGAATATAAATCGGAAGCAGAAGCTCTTAAAGTCATCCATGGCATATCAAGTACAGGAGAATCAAAGTTCTCTATTAACTCGAAATTACCATAAGTAACTGTCGTATCGCGTTTCGCACCTTCACGTTTTACAATCATAGGTACTAAATCATCTCCTTGTGTCATGTACGGGAATCCGTCTTCACTCCATTTCACCGGCATCATAAATGTTTCACGTCCCAAATTCTCAAACTGATTATTAATAGGGCGACAAGCCAGAAAAACAGCCCACCAATCTCCCTCCTTTGTTTGAATCAAGTCTGCATGACCAGCACAGGTTACCGAATTAGGACGGTCAGAATTCAAATGTCTTTGCGTCAAAATCGGATTGTTTTTCCATGGAAGAAACTTACCCATCGGAGAATCACCACGGAAAATCACTTCCGAGTGCCAGTTTCCCGTTCCACCTTCGGCGGACATCAAGAAGTACTTTCCATTTATTTTATATAAATGAGGGCCTTCTATCCAAATTGGTTTGTCTGCCGGTTGAGCTCCTTTGTTTACAAGAATTTTACGGGGACCGACCGTCTTATCTGTTTTCACATCAAACTCTTGTATACGTATAGTACGGTGTCCGCTATATTCAGGCTTATTATCCGGAGCCTCATCATTATTAACAATATATGCCTTACCATCTTCATCAAAAAAGAAAGAAGGATCAATACCTCCGACCTCCGGCAACATGACGGGTTCCGACCATTCACCAAACGGGTCTTGCGTCTTAACAAAGAAATTTCCGGCTCCTACATTGGTTGTTACCATATAATATGTCTTGTTATACGGATTATAAGAAATAGCCGGAGCAAAAATACCGCCACTCACTTTCTGTCCTTCCATATTCACTAATTGCGAAGCACGGTTCAACACATGCCCTATCTGTTTCCAATTCACCAAGTCTTTGCTGTGAAAAATAGGAACACCGGGGAAATAAGTGAATGTAGATGTTACCAGGAAATAATCACCTTCTCCATTTGTGCAAACACTAGGATCAGAATACCATCCCGGCAAAATAGGATTATAGAAATAGTCTTCATCTGACAGAGGATTGGAAATATAAAAATCATCATTTCCTTTATAAGAAAAATAATCAAAGAGAGCCACAGATTTTCCAATAGCCGGTAATTGTTGTTCTTTCTTTGAGTTACATGACATCATTGTTATCCCCAACATAAATATGGAGAGCCGGACGATTGACATTAATTGTATTACCTGTGTATTCTTCATAATACCTCTTATTTTCTTTATAATCAAATATGAATTACTGATCTTTTTCTGCAAAGATATGCCAGCTTATAAAACTACAAACATAATTATGTTACGGGCTTCTTTTCCTAAATAACATCTTCATTTTCAATGTTACATCTATCTTTCCCCTTGTAGCACGCCCTAATAATTACACTGATTATAAGCACATTACAATCTTATTTTTTTTGAATAAAAGCTATTCAAATTCCCAATAATCCAGATTGAAAAGTTTGTTTCCTTTCTCTCCTTTAAAGCAGAAATAAAGATCATGTACACCCTTTGCATTCTTTATCCGGCATGACATCTGTTTATATATATCCAGTCCTCCTGTCGGTGATATACTGACACTGCCTATTACCGGACCTTCAGTGCTGTCCAGACGAATTTCTATCATTCCGCCTTTTTCAACACAAGCTGCGCTTACACTGAATTTCTTTGCTCCCTTCTTGCCAAAATCGACACCACGCACACACAGATATTCATTATCATCAATATCGGTTATATACAAACCACCATTCTTATGATTTTCAGCTTTAAGACCATATCCCCAAGCCATCGTTTCAGCTTCCACTCTACGGTAAGGATTAAAGTTTTCAATCTGTTCCAGTTTCGTCTCCTGCCAATAAGGAACTTCCTGAATAGTTCCATCCGGATTATAATGCATTTTTGCAACAGACGTGGAACGACGTTCCTTATGATCCAATGTTTCCAAATGAAGCAAATCATAATTTAGGCCAAATACATAAGAGCTACCTTTATAATCGATAATTCCAGGATGATTTCCTCTACTCCGCTCTGTTGGACGCATAATATATCCTTTTGTACTCCATGGTCCGGTAGCTTTGTCGCTCATGGCATAGCCAATCCCTTCCGGACAACAAGTTGAAGCGAAAGCCATGTAATAATGCCCGTTCCGTTTATACACCCACGGACCTTCCTGATAATGCTCCGGTTTATTTTCCACTTGTACAATTTCCCCCGAATATGAAATCATATCCTCATTCAGTTTCACATAATAAACATTCGGATTGCCCCAATACATATACGCTTGTCCGTCATCATCAATAAATACGGTCGGGTCAATGTCGTACCAATGCTCCTTCTGCCAAACCAACGGTTTGTTCAAAGGGTCTTTAAAAGGGCCATAAGGAGAGTCGGAGACCAATACGCCAATACCATTACCGTGAATCGGGCAATACATATAAAATTTGCCATTACGTTCGATGACTTGTTCTGCCCAAGCACCGTTATCACGTTTCACCCAATCAAAACTCTTCAGAGAAGCGACAGCTCCATGATCGGTCCAATTCACCATATCGGTGGAAGTATAAAGTAACCAGTCCAACATTTTGAATCCTTCGGCATCATCCTCATCATGAGTTGTATAAAGGAAAACGGTATCATTATATACCATCGGAGCCGGATCAGCGGTATATTTTGTTTGGATAATAGGATTTTGTGCCACTCCCGAAGTGGCGGCAGTCATTGCCAACAGGAGTAATACACCCCAAAAATTCAAGTTTTTCATATTCTATCAGTTTAAACAGTTATTTGGTTATTAATACTCCACCATTGCAAGGAATAGTCAATTGCAATTCTTGTTTCTTTCCTATTCCTATTTGTTTCACACCGCCCTGCAATACCTTATCATCACTAAAAAGTCTCACCTTTTCTCCATTAGAGAACATCGGCAAATTAACTTTAAGTTGCAGTGTTTCCTTCTGCGCATTTACTCCGGCAATATACCATTTGTCTCCATGACGACGGGCAAGAATAACGTATTTACCAGGATAACCGTCAATGAAACGTACCTCATCCCAAGTCGTTGGAACCTCTTTCATAAAATCAATAGCCCATGCAGGAGCATCGGTCAGATTATTCGGTGCCAAAGCAAAATGCTGTACCGGACTCTGAAATAGAACCGCCGTAGCTAGTGCGTAGACATCTGATGTCACCCGCCGGCTTCCCCGTGGAGCATTATCCGCATTATAATATTTGTTCAATGCACTACCTCCAAAATCCATGCTACCCACAGTATTACGAATAAACGGGTGCAAAGTAGCATTAAAGGCCTCATGATCACAGCTGCCTTGAGAGAAATGAAGATTTTCACTAGCCAATACAGCCTCACTCGATGCGAAGTTAGGATACATACGTTCCCAGCCACGAGGCAAAGTACATCCATGGAAAATAACTAAAAGACCGTACTCGTTTGCATCCGACAAGATATCCTCATACAACTGCATAGTCATTTGCTTGTCACCTCCGAAAAAGTCAACTTTTATTCCACGGATACCAATGCTTTGCATCCATTTCATCTCCTTACGTCTGGCTATCGCATTATCCATAATACCTCTCGGAGTTTGCGGAGCATCATTCCAATACCCATTCGAATTATACCACAAATAAAGAGCTACCCCTTTGTTCTTCCCATATTTAGCCAATTCTTCAATTTTATCACGTCCTATTTGCTTATCCCACAAGGCATCCACCAACACGGACTGATACCCCATTGCTGCCGAGAAATCAATATACCGGAGTTGCTCTTTATAATTAGTACTTCCATCCATACCGATAATCCAGCTCCATGAACCCCGTCCATACGTATACTCTCCTTTTGCCGGATAAAGCGGTTTTACAACATCAAAAGAAACCGTTGTCTCCACTATTGGAGCCAAAGTCTTGCCCACAGTAATAGTACGCCAAGGCGTCTCGCCCGGCAACGCTATCCCCGGAGAAACCGTACCATTCCCATTTGCTTCACCTTCTTGCGGAAATCCAATGGTATACACCCCTTCTTTGTGTCCCAACAAACGGCTTGCGCAATATCCGCCATTTACTCCCGTTTCGGAAACAAGTGTCCAACCGTTATCTCCATTACGGAACAGACAGGGAAATGTATATCCTTCTCCCCAGCCATTTTTCCCTGCGACATCATCTGCCGTATAAGACGTCTCATAACTTGGAGAAGTACGGGCAAATCCTCCCATCGGTTTACTTTGCGGACAAAGGAAAGTGGTGGTTCCGTCAGGAAACACAAATCCTGTGACTTCTTGCTTAACCACGCAACTTAGTGTCTCACCTTGCGGATACATCTTATATTTAAAAGCAACATCGTTATTACTTATGCGGAATATAACATCATAAATTGTTTTCCCTTGTTGTGTAAACGAAAATACAGCTTCATTTGCCACATAATGTACCTTACTCTTTTTAATAGAAGCCAACTCGTATGTTTCATCTATTTTATTTGTTGAAACATTCTTCTCCAGCGACATCCCCGATGAGAAATCTCCTATATTTGCAATCATCCCCAATGGAGATGGTTTCAAAAAGAGAACATTGTCATAACTAACAGAATAAGAGGGTCTTCCATCCATATCTGCGACTGTTACTACCAGCTTTCCATCAGGACTTGTTATCTGTTTATTTTCTGCACTTGCAACGCTACTAGCCAATAGCATAGCCATCACTATAAAAAATTTCATCATATTTCTATTTTTTAGATTCTTCTCTACTGACTTAATCACACATTCTATTATAATCAAAACCTTACAGAAATTGCCTTCCCATTATAATCGACGCTTTTTTGAGTCCCGCCCTGAAGAGTTACAGTAAATTTACGGTTCTTCAACATTCCCCCATACGCACCTTTTCTTGCCCCTATCGTCAATTTACAAGATGTATTATTCCACGAGATTGGAATTTCCGTATAAGCTCCTTTTTCATAATTGTAATTATCAAATTCATCTTCATATAAAATGAAGTTTCCATTCGCACCCGCATACACCTTCAATTCAAGATGATCCCACGGTTTTTCAGTTGCATACTGAACTTGTGGACCGACAGGAATAATACTACCCGCTTTTACATACAATGGAATAACATCAAGTGTAGTCTCTTTGGTAATTTCCTTTCCGCCTTCGTGTTTCTCGTTTGTCCAGAAGTCATACCATAGCGTTCCTGCCGGTAAGTATATGTTAGTAGATTTCGTTTCCATGAAATCCACAGCAGCGTCAGTTTTTGTTTTTTTCGCTCCATTTCTGTTCCATCCTTCTTCTTCGGAGACTTTTACCACAGCTTCCGGTGTATATTGTGCATGAGTAATCGGAGCCACAAGGATCGATTTTCCAAACATATATTCGTCATTGATATCCCACACCTTTCTGTCATCTACAAAATCCATCATCAAAGCGCGCATAAAACTCGATTGACGATTGCTTACCTCCCAAGAAGTAGAATAAATATAAGGCAACAGAGAGTAACGTAAACCTATCATCTTCTCGATAGCATCATATACAGGCTCGCCTTTCTTTCCGAACTTATAGATTTCCCTATAAACATCCGTCCCGTGCGAACGCATCATCGGATTGAACGTTCCAAACTGCAACCAACGCACATAAAGCTCCTGATACAATGGATTTTTTGAAGCACTATCATCATTCCAGCTTTTATTATAATGTCCTGCAAAAAAGCCACCAATATCACTATTCCAGTGAGGCATACCACACAAAGAAAAGTTTAATCCGGCAGGAATCTGATTTCTAAAACTCTCCCATGTGGAAGCGACATCACCACTCCATACATTTGCACCATAACGTTGCTGCCCCAAGAATCCGGAACGGGTTAAAATAAACACGCGTTTGTCCGAAGTCACTGCACGCTGATGGTCGTAAACCCCTCCGACAGTCATCAACGGATAAGCATTGCGCACCTTACGGAACGAGCCCAGATAGGTTTTGGTATCCATATCCTCCGGCTTCCAATCCAAATGATCGGGTTCGGTAGAATCCATCCACCAGGCATCCATTCCCAACTTAAAAATTCCATCATTCAGATATTCCCAATAAATGTCACGCGCTTCGGGATTATAAGCATCATACACTCTTACACCGGAAGGATATTCCATGTTGGGGGGCCATAACTCCAACCCCGATTGCGGCCAGGTAGTGAAATTAAACAACATCCCTTTTTTGTCCAATTCTCTATAAGGTTTAGTCATCGGTCCGAATGACGACCAGATAGATATAGCCATGTGTGCGTTCATCGCATGGACATCCTCAATCATCTTTTGAGGATTATTGAAAGTCGGATTCTGGAAATCCATCGCATTCCACAAATAGTTATGCCCCCAATATTGCCAATCTTGAATAATGCCATCCAAAGGAATACCCAATTCACGATATTTACGAACAACGTCTACCACTTCCTCCTGACTCTTATATCTTTCTTTACTTTGCCAGTAACCATAAGTCCATAATGGAAACATCGGTGCTTGCCCGGTCAGGCTGCGTACCTGTGCTATTACACCATCGGCATTCTTCCCATACATAAAATAATAGTCCACACAGTCACCGACTTCAGAACGGAAAGATGTTTCAACTTCGTTATCCGTAAAAAGAGTCGGCGAATAGTTATCCCAAAACACACCATATCCTTTAGTAGACTGGAAGAAAGGTGACACATCTTCAACATTTCCCTGTACCAGATTTTTAGTCATGTTCCGCTGAATCATCTTTCCATTTTGCAATTGTCCCAAACCATAAATGGCTTCTTCCTTATCTAATACAAAAGGTTGATAAACCTGATAAGTTTTTGTCCCGGCATCATCGAAATCAATAAACTGCATACCGGATTTCTCTGCCAATAACACTTTGCCATCCTTTGAGAAATAAGAAACAATTCCCGTCCCGGTGTCCACACTGACACTTAGTTCACTGGTGTTCAATACAATCTTATTATCTTGTATATCAGCCTTGAAACTCACCTTTTCAGGTTTTGCAATTACAGAAAGACTCTCTTTTTCATAGGCAACACCTTCCGGAGACTTTATTATCCTCGCCACAGCAGGCGCAAAGAATTGTACTTCTATATCCACTGCATTTACAGTGGTTTTGATGCCGGACGATGTTTTCTGATAGTTCTGTGCGAATAAGATATTTGTGCTGAAGCATAAACATATACCCCAAAATAGATGATGTATTTTCATAATTATAGAATGATAAGGTTTCTAATTAATAACCAACAGATGTTGCATACAGTCCAATCATTGCTCCTGTAAAGCCACCAGCCTCATTAGTAGAAAGAATATCGCCGGAAACGGTTCCTCCTAAATTTAGGAAACTCTTGCCATCAATCGAATAATTAAAACGATAATCATCTCCATTGGCTGTTACTTGCAGTGTCACAGGTTTCTCTGTTTCTATCTTCACCTCACCCAGGACACTCGCTTGTCCTTTTTCGGTTCTTTGCAGTATCAGGTAATAGTCTTTTCCCTTTTTAGTGATACCGAAAACATAGTGATATCTTTCATTTTGATAACATGTTATACCGGCAAAATCTTTCTCATTTTTCGGTTTGTACTCCATGGTTGCTGCCGCGGTAAATTGATTATGCTGCTGACGGTAGAACAAAGTAGAAGTAGGTTTCACTTCATTGATATTTGAGGTAAAAGGGATGATCCGCAACCCTTTATCGGTCATATCAACGAATTCTTCACGAGGCCCTCTAAGACCAATCCATCTAAAGTCTAATGTCTTATCGGAGAAATCATCCTTAAAGACAAAGTTGCCACTAGGCAAATAACCGTTTTTTCCTGTTTGGTTCTCTACTCCCGAAGGCATCTTCAATGTAGGTTTCATAGGGATAAGCCCATTCTCGAAAACAGGAAATGTTCCGCTCCAGTCCACCGGAAGAATAAAAGTTTCGCGTCCGGTATTCACTCTGTTCTTCTCATTGGGGCGTATTCCTAAAAATACACCATAATATTTTCCGTCGGGTCCCTCCACTAAGTCTGCATGACCAGCCCAGTCTACTTTATCCGCCCGGTTTGCAGGAAAATAACGTTGAGTTAAAATAGGATTATTATTTGCCGGAAGATAAGGTCCTTTCGGATGATCACTTACAAAAATGACTTCGCTATGCCAGCCTCCGGTTCCTCCTTCGGCACACATTAAATAATAACGTCCATCTTTCTTATAGATATGAGGAGCTTCAATCCATATCGGCTTTTCTTCTATATTGACGCCACCGTTTACTATGATCCGGTCCGTTCCCGGAACCACTTTATCATTTTCCACATCATAATCCCATATTTTTATGACACGGTGTCCCGAGTAACGCTCGTTTGCTTTAGCAGGAGCATCATTATGTACCACGTATGCCTTGCCATTATCATCAAAGAAAAGAGAAGGATCAATGCCTTCAAATTGAAGTTTGATCGGATCACTCCAGCCATTCTCCGGATTCTTTGTCTTTACCACCATATTTCCAAAGCCACCGGAAAATTGAGTGGTTATCATATAAAACGTATCATTATTGGGATTATATCTTATAGCAGGAGCATATACACCTGCACTAATACCGCAATCTTCAACCTTTAATTGTGACGTTCTGTCCAGCACATGGCCGATTTGTTTCCAGTTGACCAAATCATTAGAATGGAAAATAGGTACCCCGGGAAACATAGCAAAAGATGAGCACACTAAATAATAATCATTACCTTTCCGCGTTATACTCGGATCGGGATAGCAACCCTGCAAAATAGGATTATAGAACTCACCCGGCTTTAAAGGATTGTTTTGATAAATAGCATCCTCCCCCTGATAAATAAATTGCGTAAAGACAGGAGTATTTTTTGTTATTTTACCCTTGCCACTCACCTCCATATTAAAAAACAGCACAATAAATACGACAAGACCCACGGATTGCCAGCCCGACAAAATCAATTTTAATGTTCTCATATTATCACTTTTTATTTTCTATAATTTCCTGTTCCATAGTAGTGTTTGCAAATGTATCGATTCGGTTTTATCATATATGTACAATCATGATACAGGCATCTATATACAGGTTACATTTATCACAGACATGTAACATGATTCTTTTCTGATGTAACAAAAAGCCCCAAAACAGAAAAATGGTAAGATAAATGACTACATTACCTATTATTTCAACACTTTTATCCCCCATCATTTAAAAGACTGAATATCAAGCATTAGCAAATATTCATTTTCCTTTAAAAGAAAGCCCCCGTTGGTTTAAAAGAAACGGGGGCTTGGTTTAAAAGAAACGACCCGTTCCTTTTAAAGGAACAAGGTCGTTCTTTCTTTATTCATTCAATAAATAAATCCGGATTGTCTATCTGTAAAAATAAACAAAATTCCAAAGAGGTATTACTGTACGTTCATTACAATCGTTTTCAACTTATTTCTATCAGAAGTTCCTCCATACAGTAATTCATAAGTACCTTCCAACGGACGCATCGTATTCGACTCTACATCAAACCATTCAAAGTTCTCACCGGTAAGAGGAATAGCTACTGATTCAGTTTTCCCTGCCGGAATATGAACGCGTTTGAAAGCACGCAAGGTATAACGGGGACCTTCCTTATCACCCGGACGTCTCAAATAAACCTGAACCACCTCTTCTCCATCACGTTGTCCGACATTGCTTACCGGAATAGTCAATACTACATTTTCACCTTTGGCGATTGTATTCTTGCTCAATTTAGCTTCTCCATAAGTAAAGTCAGTATAACTCAACCCGTGACCGAATGGGAAAAGTGGTTGCTGTTGCATATATCGATAGGTACGCCCTTTCATGGAATAGTCTTCAAAGTCCGGCAATTGATTCACATCCTTATAGAAAGTGACTGGCAGGCGTCCACCGGGATTATACTCTCCCCAAAGAGCATCAACGATAGCTGTACCGCCCGCCTGTCCCGGATACCATGCTTGCAGAATCGCTTCACAAGTAGTCGTTTCGGGCACTAGTCCGATAGCTGAACCGGAATAATTGATAAAGACAACCTTTTTACCAGCCTTCTTCAAAGCTTTCAACAAATCACGTTGAACGTCCGGAAGTTCAATATCCGTACGGTCACCACCCTTAAATCCGGGAACTTCTACCGGCATTTCCTCACCTTCCAGACTTGGAGAAATTCCACCTGCAAAAAGAATCACATCAGCATCCATTACTTTCTTCACTGCGAGGTTCAAGTCAATCCCTACCTCTTTGCCCAAATCAAAATCAAGTGTAGCCCTTTCATTCCGTTGTTTGAATAAAATCTCGATATGATACTCTTTTCCAGCTTTCGCCTGTAACGTATAGAGGTTCGTCGGATTCTTAACATATATTTTCCGAGCCACTTGCTCACTATCTATAATAAGAGTCACTTCACCATCCAGTTGGAAACGGAAAGCAACATCACCCGACTGCGAAGGACGAAAGACAGATTCATAACGAGCCGAGAAATTAGTTATTTCCACACCGGGCGCAAATGTAGTAGCCCCTGTTGTCGCAAAATGGAACGGAGTGGAAATCTGATCGGTAGCAACCACTTCCCCTTCACGATCACGATTATTCCAATATTCTGCCAAGAAACCGGGTTTACCATTTATGCTACATTCATCAAACAGGCTTTGGAGTGTCTTTCCGTCCACACGGTCACAACCCGGTTCGTATATGATTTGTCCTTCCGGTAGTTTGGCACGGACAGCTTCCAATAAGGTAACCGTATGTGCCGGAATACCGTTATAATTTCCCCACTGCATCACGGAGTCATTGGCATTAGGTCCCATAACAGCTACTTTCAGATGGGTATTCAGAGGCAGGATGTTGTTTTTATTCTGCAAGAGCACCAATGATTCACGGGCCATACGCAAAGCCAATGCCTGATGTTCCTTACTATTCAACACAGAGGTTGGAATTTCCGACCAAGCCGGTTGTTCGTCCATTTCTCCCAGTTCAAAACGTGCCGTCAACAAACGTTTCAATGAAATATCTATTTCTTTTTCGTCAATCAAACCGGCTTTTACAGCATCCGCCAGTGAAGCATATTCACTTCCACATTCAAGGTCTGTGCCTGTCCGCACAGCAGCGGCCGAGGCGTGTTCCTTATCCGGATGAGTCCCATGCGTTCCTGGTCTATAGAAATCGGAAATCGCTCCACAGTCAGAGACTACAATGCCTTTGTATCCCCATTCATCCCGCAATATTTGCATCAACAGGCGATTACTGCCACAACAAGGCTCTCCCTCAAAACGATTATAGGCACACATCACTTCCTTTACATGCGCTTTCTGTACCAAATCTTTAAAAGCAGGCAGATAGGTTTCCCATAAATCCCGGGGATCTATATTCTCCGCATCAAAACTATGCCGGTTCCACTCCGGTCCTGAATGAACGGCAAAGTGCTTGGCACATGCGTGCAGCTTATCATACCTGGCATCTTCCGGTCCTTGCAAGCCACGGACTACAGCCATTCCCATTTGTCCTGTCAGATAAGGGTCTTCACCGTATGTTTCCTGACCGCGTCCCCAACGAGGGTCACGGAATATATTGACATTCGGTGTCCAGAATGTTAATCCCTGATAGCGTTTCAGCACGCCACCTTCACCGAAAATACGCGATTTTACGCGAGCCTCATCGGAAGTGGCATTGAACACTTCATATAATAATGAATCATTAAAAGAAGCTCCCATACCGATAGACTGGGGAAAAACAGTAGCCAATCCGGCACGTCCCACACCGTGCAACGCCTCATTCCACCACTCATATTCTTTAATTCCCAGTCGAGGGATAGCAGGTGACGCATTTTGCATTAATGATACTTTTTCTTCCAAAGTCAACCGGGGCAACAAATCCTCCGCCCGTTGTTCCGCCGTTAAAGAAGTGTCCTGGTAAGGCAGCAATTGCTTACATGCCGAAAACGATAACACCAAACAAACACCCATAATCGGTATCCAACCTCTTTTCATAATATTATACTTATTAGTTATGATTAATTTGGAAACAAAAATAGCCTATTTTCCAATAAAACAATGTTTCATTGGTTACAAATACATATTTGTTTGTTACATTGACGCATCACAGAACGAATAATCAAAAGAGTCCACATCTACATAACCGCCTACAGAACGTGTAGCATAGTTAAATATGGCAAACTTACTGCCCATAAACATACGGGTGTAGTCAAATTTCATCTTGACAGGCAGACCAACAGGTATCCATGCTTTCCCATCAAGACTATAAGAAAAACGAGCCTCATCCCGTCCATTGGTAAAGTCACCTTCCACACGCAAGTAGACAAGCTCTTTGTTAAGAGGTATACGGGCTTGTTCGGTCATATCCACACGGCTAATGGCACGCTTCGTTTTCTCAAACACGCTTTTCTGTTCACTCATCACAAGAGACAGTTTATTTCCGTTCTTTTCAATCGTAAGCACACCGCTGTCACCATTAAAAGCCGATAATCCTGCACGGTCACCATCTTTCATCCCCCCCAGAGAGAGACTGACAGTGCCCATACATTTCGGTCCTACCATACGTTGGGTCAACGTATTGGGAGCAACAAACAGGTTATCTACCACACGGGAGGTTTTCAAACGCAGAAATCCGGGACGGTCGGTAAGACTCCATGCCTGATCGACGGGGTTATGATTCCACTGCCAATAGAGGGAAAGCCCGGAAGCGGAAAAATCATCCGAACCGCAGATACCATCCATTGACATATACGATAAAGTGGTATCATTCGGAATGTGCCCATCCTTGTCTCCCAGCATAGGCCAACCATCTTCCGTCCATGTACAAGGCATGAGACACGGCACACGCCCTACGCCACCACGATCCTGAAAAATCAGTCCGTACCATTCACCGTTTTTCCCGTCTACGATACATCCTTGACCAACACCGCCATGCCCGTCAAACTCCGTTTCAAGAATGACACGCTTTTCGTAAGGTCCGGTAATCTTATCGGCACGATAGCATACTTCACGACGCAGACGGCCGGGAATACTCCAATCCATAGAAATCATCAGCAAGTAATATTTCCCATTATACTTGATGACGGAACTACCTTCCAACAGCCCTTGTTCGTCAGCATCCCGTTCAAATATTTGCTGATTGATGCCACCGGGAAGTACATCGGTCAAATCGGTTTTCAACTCCGTAAGCTGTCCCGTACTGTGAAAGAGATACACCCGCCCGTCATCATCAAACAGAAGCGAACCGTCATGGAAATGCGGAGGACGCGAAAGAAGTTTCCAGGGACCGGCCGGATCTGTCGCAGTATAGACAAACCCACGTCCGGGCGCGCCATTGGCTGTAAACCAGACATAGAATTTACCGTCATGATAGCGGATAGATGATGCCCATTGTCCTTGCCCGTAAGCAGTGCCTTCGAGCAAATCATAACGAGGACCATCGTCAATGCGAGAAAATACGTAGCTGATAGTTTCCCAATGTTTCATGTCCGGCGAACGCATGATAGGTGCTCCCGGCATCAGATGCATAGTAGTGGAAACCATGTAAAAGTAATCGCCTGCGCGACACACCGACATATCGGGCACGTCAGCATAAAGAATAGGATTACGGTATTGTGCTCCGGCTGATAGCGGGAAGAACAATGTAAAAAGAGTACACAGCAGAATAGTGTTGATTTTTGTTTTCAGCATAATCATCGTTTTTTTATTAACTGGCTACATTATCTATTATTTGAAAGCTAATTATTTAAAATGTTCCTTGTTATCTTCTACATCACAAAAATAGGAAATGAAAACAGAACTAGTGCTAAAAGCATGCTACATGATTTCTTTGTGATGCTACATATCGAATGAAGAATGTTACATCTATATTTACTCATGTTACATCACCCTATCTCCCAAAGAAAGGAGACTGTATTCAGCCTCCTCTCACTTATTACATACCCGAACAACAGGTATCAACAACTATTCTTATTACAAGAACTTATCAGAACTCAACCAGTATACGGAACACCTTTCCCGGATTCGCCGTCCATTCCTGCATAGCTTCCAAAGCCCCTTCCGGTTTTGCTATCTTCGAAATCAGTTCTTCTATCGGACAATTCCCTTCTTTCATATAATTGATTACGGCACGGAAATCGGCAGGTAACGCATTTCTGGAACCACGGATATCCAGTTCTTTCTGAACGAAATATTTCGTTTGGAAAGCTACTTCACTCTTGGCATAACCGATGCAAACGACCCGTCCTGTAAAACCGACTTCATCCACTGCCATTACATAAGTGATCGGACTGCCGACAGCTTCAATCACGACATCGGCACCGAAGCCCTCCGTTATCTGTTGCATCCGTTCGTGTACATTTTCTGTTTTGGAGTTAATCACATAAGAAGCACCTACCTTTTTCGCCAGTTCCAGTTTCTCGTCATCCAAGTCGACAGCAATGACCGTTGCCCCTCTCAAAGCAGCACGTACAATGGCACCGATACCAATCATACCGCAGCCAATAACCATCACATATTCATTATCGATCACCTGCGCACGAGATACCGCATGGAATCCGACACTCATCGGCTCAATCAACGCACAATCGCGAGGAGAGATATTACCAGCCGGAATAATCTTTGTCCAAGGTAAAACTGCATATTCGCACATCACTCCATTGCGTTGCACTCCTAACGTTTCATTATGCTCACAAGCATTGACACGACCATTACGACAAGAAGCACATTTACCACAATTGGTGTATGGATTCAATGTCACGTTCATCCCTTTTTCAAAGCCGGCCGGAACATTCGGACCAACCTCCTCAATCACCGCTCCTACCTCATGTCCCGGGATTACCGGTAACTTCACCATTGGGTTACGTCCTAAAAAGGTATTCAGGTCGGAGCCACAGAAACCCACATACTTGATTCTTACTAATACTTCACCGGCACCAACGGTCGGTTTTTCCAGTTCAACCACCTTCATTTCGGAGGGATTGACAATTTGAACTGCTTTCATTGGATATGTTTGATAAATAAATTTATTAATCGATTACTTTATAACCTTTCCAGCCGTAATATGCACAGAAGACAAAACAAATCATCGGTACACAATAGGCCATATAATAGATATGCTCATTGGCATGCATGAAATAAGCCGTCAACTGTGGCAGGCAGGCATTGCCGACAATAGCCATTACCAGAAATGCCGAACCGCTCTTTGTCTGATTCCCCAGTCCTTTTAGCGCCAATGAGAACTGCGTGGGATACATTATAGACATAAAGAAAGAGATAGCCAACATTGCGTATAACCCGATCATACCTCCCCATATCATCACTGCCCCGCACAAAAGAATATTCATCAAGGCATAAACCAGTAGCATATCCTGTGGACGGAATTTCACCATCAATCCGGTACCGATCCAACGCCCCAAAAGAAATGCAAGCATATACAATCCGAAGAAGGTAGTCGCTGTATCTTCCGGCAATCCGGCATAAGTGCAACAGTAAACCAGGAACAAACTGTTTATCGCCGTCTGTCCGCCGTTATAGAAGAATTGCGCAATCACTCCCCACCGCAAGTGTGAATGCTTCAATACACCGAAGTCTATCAGTTTTTCTTTCTGGCTGCCCTCTTTCGTTTTACCCAAAGAAGTCGTTTTATCAGAAGAAGCCGTTTCTCCTTCGTCCCCAATCTTCGGCAATTTTGAAAAGACGAAGACGACAGCTATGGCAATCAACAATATAGCCAATATCAGATAAGGAAGTTTCATGGCATCCGTTTCCAATTGGATATAGGCCTGCCAGCCTCCCGGATAATCTACAGGAAGGGTCTCTCGCGTGTAATGAGCTCCGCTAAGGATGAGCTTACTCAAAAACATGGCAGCGATAAAAGCTCCGAGTCCATTGAAAGACTGCGCTAGGTTCAATCGGCGGGGAGCTGTTTCGGGGGCTCCTAAAACCGTCACATACGGATTGGCAGCTGTCTCCAGAAAGCACATTCCCGTAGCGATAATAAAGAAGATACAGAGGTAAGCCCAATATTCTTTTAAAATGGCGGCAGGAAAGAAAAGCAGGCCTCCGATTGCTGCTAATACCAGTCCGAAAATAATCCCCGCCTTATAGCTGTAACGTTTCATAAACATCGCTATGGGGATGGGGAAAATAAAATAAGCCAACCAGTAGGCAGTCTCGGTAAAGGAGGCTTCAAAGGTATTCAGTTCACATGTCTTCATCAATTGCCGGATCATTGTGGGAAGCAGATTGCTGCTTATCGCCCACAGAAAGAAAAGGCAGAAAACTAACGCTAAAGGTATTGTATATGTATTCTTTTTCATGGTATAAATCTAGTTTTACGATAAGGATGTTTTCTCCATCATTCGGACATGTTCTTGATGTAAGGAAGTACGGGGAGATCCGTGAATCCATAGAAGTTCCGGGCATTTTCTCCCAAAAAGAGTCTTTTGTCCTCTTCCGTCAACTCGGAATACTTCACCACAAAATCGTATGACATCTTGTAAGTGATTGCTGTAATGGTGCGCGGATAGTCCGATCCCCACATCAGTTTCTCCATGCCAACTAAATCCGCCGCTTCCCGAATGGCTTTCACTGCTCCTTTGAAAGGATAAAATTCATCATTGAAAAGCCAGGTGATTCCGCCGGATTCAATCATCACATTGGGATGACGTGCCAGGCGGATTTGTTCTTTCCAGTCCGGACGTGTCACCATTCCGAAGTGCCCGACAGCTATTTTTAGGCGGGGACATTCCTGAATAATCTCTTCCACTTCGGGAACCTGTGTTGCTCCGTCAGCCAAATCGATGGAGAGCATGACATTCCGTTCTTCCATAGAATGAAACATCTGCATCATTTCCTCATTATTCAGCATTACCCGTCCCTCTTTTAACAACAAGCGTTGGGCAGGTATTTTTATAGCCTTAAAACCTTTGGCTATAAGCTCTTTCGCCTGCTCCAGAAATCCAGGTTTGCGGAACTCACACATTCCGCAAACAAAGAAACGGTTGGGATAATGGGAAACGACTTCCGACAAATAATCATTCTGAATACCGTCAATAAACTCTTGGGTAATGACAGCCGCAGCCACTTGCGCATAGTCCATATTCGAAAGAAAAACTTCCGCGCTATTCACTCCGTCTATCATAAAGGGCGGAACCATTTGCCGGATTTCTCCCATAAATTCCGAACGGCCATTTTCCAAAGTCCGGATAGGCAATCCGTCCACAACAGTATCCTGCCGTAACCACAGATGGGCGTGCGCATCAATAATTGTATAGTCCATACGAATGACGCTGTTTTATGAGTTTGCCCAACTTACACGTTTCTGCTCTCCGATAATCTCCTGTACTTCTCGAACGAGTTCCCAGTCAATAGGTTCTTCGATGAAAGCGATGTTCTTTTTCACATTCTCCGGATTAGTTGTACTAAATAAAGTCGTTGCTATACGAGGATTGCTGACGGAGAACTGCATAGCCAGCTTCTCAATCGGATAATTCTTAGCTTTGCAATGTTCCATTGCTTTACGGCAAGCCTCTACCAAGGGTTTGGGAGCCGGATGCCAGGCAGGAACACCACGTTCACTCAACAGTCCCATTGAAAGCGGAGAAGCATTAATCACACCGATTTCTTTGGATTCGAAGTAGTCCAGGAAGTCTGCTAATTTATCATCACACAAGCAATAATGGCAGAAGCTAAGCACAGATTCAATCGTACCGCTTGGTGAATGGTCAATTACCCATTTCAGGTTCTCGAGTTGCAAGTCGGTAATTCCAACGTGTCCTACCACTCCTTTTTCACGCAACTCAACCAAAGCCGGCAGAGTTTCATTAACCACCTGATTCAAATCGGCAAACTCCACATCGTGTACATTTATCAGATCGATAAAATCTATATTCAGACGTTCCATGCTCTCATACACACTTTCGGTAGCACGCTTTGCAGAGTAATCCCACAGATTTACTCCATCTTTTCCATAACGTCCCACTTTGGTAGAAAGGTAATAACGGTCGCGAGGAAGATCTTTAAGCGCCTTTCCTAAAACAGTTTCCGCTTTATAATGTCCGTAATAAGGAGACACATCGATAAAGTTCATTCCTGCCTCAACAGCGGTAAACACAGCCTGAATGCCTTCTTTTTCTTTCAAATCATGGAAAACTCCTCCTAAAGAAGAAGCTCCAAAACTAAGAGATGATACTTTCATCCCTGTCTTTCCGATTTCATGGTATTGCATACTTTTAGGTTTTAAATCATTTTGTATGCGACAAAAATAGGTCAGTAATAGTTTCAGTGCAGCAGAGAGCAGTCGAAAAACCAACGTAACGGTTTACGTAAAAAATATTGCTTCAGATGCTTTTAATTTTCCGGGAATGTGCTTTCTTTGTAAAAAGAATCTAAGTTGCAGACTTTCAAATGGAAAACCGGAAACATACTTCATTAAAAGATCTCGCCCAAGCATTGGGGGTGTCGATTCCTACTGTATCCAGGGCACTAAAAGATAGTCCGGAAATCAGCCGTGAACTTTGCGCCAAAGCAAAGGCACTGGCCAAAGAGATGAACTACCGTCCCAACCCTTTTGCCATGAGCCTGCGGAAAAATGCGCCACGTATCATCGGAGTGATCGTTCCGGATATTGTCACTCATTTCTTTGCATCAATTCTGAATGGAATAGAGAATATGGCTATTGCCAACGGGTATTTCGTGATTATCACGACCTCGCATGAGTCTTACGAGCACGAAAAAAGAAATATCGAGAATCTGGTCAATATGCGTGTGGAAGGCATCATCGCCTGTCTGTCTCAAGAAACAACCGATTTCTCCCACATCTCCGCCTTGAAAGACATTAATATGCCACTTATCCTGTTCGACCGTGTTTGCCTGACCGACCAATTTTCATCGGTGATAGCAGATGGGGCCCAATCCGCACAGATAGCTACACAGCATCTTCTGGATAATGGAAGTAAGCGGGTAGCTTTTATCGGAGGAGCCAATCATCTGGATATTGTAAAGAGAAGAAAACATGGCTATCTGGAAGCCTTGCGTGAAAATCGTATTCCGATCGAAAAAGAGCTGGTAGTCTGCCGGAAGATTGATTATGAGGAAGGCAAGATTGCCACAGAAACCTTACTGTCACTTCCACAGCCTCCGGATGCTATTCTTGCCATGAATGATACATTGGCTTTCGCAGCAATGGAAGTTGTCAAAAACCATGGCCTCCGGATTCCGGATGATGTGGCAATCATTGGGTATACAGACGAGCAGCATGCTAATTATGTGGAACCGAAATTATCTGCTGTATCACATCAAACTTATAAAATGGGAGAAACTGCCTGCCAACTACTTATCGATCAAATAAAAGGAGATAAGACAATCAAGCAGGTGACGATTCCGACACATTTGCAGATTAGGGAGAGTAGTATAAAATAAGCTAATCAAAAACAAGTCATTCTCAAATCTATTCGACAAGTATATCAAATTGATAACACCAATTATGCAAAGGATAAAGTTTCCCTAGAATAGTTGCCGCAAATTGTTCTCCTTGTGAATCTCTTAAATTCCCACGCGGTCCATATTGAAATCCATTTTTACCTTGAACTCCATTTACAGCATATCGTACTTTACAGCCAACAGGTGATTTTACGCAACAAAGTTTAATCAAATTATCCCTTAGTAACATTTGCTGAAGAATGTCTGTACCAGATGAGTCAATGACACTAAAACCATAATTCTTCACCTTTGCAACTTCTAAGGTATCAATAATCAAAGGAGGATAAGGTACATTAAAATCTATCAGAACCGTATCTCCCAACACATTCAAGTCAGCAGGAGTTAGCCCTTTACTACTTTTAGATTGAAATAGTCTAATAGAAGAAAGTCCAGCCAAATATCCTAATCGTTTCTGTGATAAGCCATCAAGATGCACACGTTCCCGCGCAAAAGAATACGGATAAGTAGGACCACTTGCCATAAATAAAGAATCATCTCTCACCAGTTCCATCAAAGCTTCCGGCACCTGTACTTCTCTACAATTAAAAGCATTCTCATTAAAATTTTCAGATAGAGCGAGACAATTTGGCTGATAACAGATAAATACAACATCTCTGCTTTGCTTAGTTATAGCTTTTATATCTTGATTCAATTCTATTTGAAACTGTTTTAAATCTTTTTTATAGTTCCTCGATTTATCCCATACAATATCATCCTCTCCCTGCATCCAGCAAACAGCCGGAACAATGAAATCCCAACCTTTACTTTGAGCTTCCTTAAAAGCGCCTGATAATTCATTCATAATTTTGCCATACCCTTTACTGCCTCGCCCCAATCCTTGTATTCCAGTAGCTCCCTGACCACCAGGAAAAGTGCAAAGCAACAGACTATCTATTCTTTCTATTTGCCAATAATGGGTTATAGCCTCTGCCATCCCATATATAGACAGTTCGAATGATCTCTTCTTACTTCTCGACATCTTTTTGAGCCATTGTTTAAAAGGATTTTCTGAGAAATATCCGAATTTTTCATCTAAGTTTTGTGTCAACACCCGATGATCACAATATTCACACAACGAATCAAAGTCTGTAATACGCAAAGCTTCTTCACCCAATGCCAAACTTTGACCATATACCGGAATAGCCATGACCGTTCGTTTTTCTATCGGTTTACTACAACCTATGACAACAAGTGTTATCATGACTACTATAAAAGGAATATTCAGTTTAATCATCTTATAGTTATATATTTTTTTAAGTCAGGAGCAATCATAGTGGAATATTTCCGGGCTCCCTCTTCATTTAGATGTCCATAATCAGCAAAATATTCCGGATGTCCTGTGATTCCTTTTTGACGATAATTGTTAATAAAAGGTATATGGTTAGCCCGTGCGATACTATCCGGAATATCAAACAAGCCTGTTTCCTCCTCGGTTGCATACATAGGAGAATACAAGAATATCAGATTGATATTTTCCATACGGCATCGGTCAACAAAAGCCTGTATATAATGCATCTTTCTTTTATCTGGTGCAAACTTAAAATCTTCCGAAACTATTTTCTGATTAATAGTATCCAATTGACCGGATAAAGGCTTAAAGCCATTCTCTTTTAAAGAACGATCTGTCAAATTACCGACTAGTATATTGGCAAACTCACTATTATAACGATATAAGAAAGATAATTGGCACTTGTAATACAGACCAGCTTCTTTCAGCACCTCATCACACCCCGAACTATAATTAATGAAAGGGGCAAGATTCCCGACCCTTTCTATACCTGAAAATGGAGTTTGCAAGTAATCGATGGGATGTATTTCCAAAAAAATTACCTGCGGTTTATATCTCTCCAAAATGTTTGAAAGTAATGCATACTGAAAATAGATATTACGCATACCCCATAAACCTGCATTGTACACTTCCTGCTGTAATGTATCACCAATAATTGAAGGAATATAATGATGATGGCATCGCGAACTCCCCATAAATAATACCGGTGCTTGAGTCCGATACATTACGGAACTAATCTTATGTTCATCCGTGGTGGTTGTCGTTTGATAAAAATACTGAAACACATAACCAACCATCCGATCGGCAATCATCGTAATGACTATAACTAAAAATAATGTCCCTATAAACTTTTTCATCGCAGCCTAGAATTGAAAGTAAATGAACTGATTACCATCAAATACTCCAAAAATTAAAATAAGAAGTATATAAACAGATATATATAGTTCCTGACGATAAGAAAATACTAATTTTGTAAGATTTGCCTTGGGATAAAATTCATCCTTAAAATCATGGCAAAACAAAATAAACAGACAACACATACCATTTATTAGTGTCGTATGATCAATAAACAAACTTCCCCATTGAGAACCGATTCGACTTATAATTATACCGGCTTCATCAACAGTGTTAGCCCTAAATAGGATTAATCCAAAAGCAACCAGCAAATAAGTACCTATCATTTTTAATACAGAACGAAATGTCGGTAAGCCGTTTTTATATATTCTCAATTTATTTTTCTTAAAGAATGCTCCCGAAAGCATTAAGGGTATATAAAGCAGACCATGATATAATCCAAAGAGTGCGAAAGTCCAATTAGCACCATGCCAAAGCCCTATCAGCACAAATGTGATAATAATAGAGATAATAGAACCCCATTTTTCCATATTCCGAAAATGTATATTCAAAGGCATAAACACATAATCAGTCAACCACCCCGTTAAAGAGATATGCCATTTACGCCAGTACTCGGCAATATTTTGTGAGAAGAAAGGACGCTTAAAGTTCTCTATTACCTTCAACCCCAATAAACAGCCAACCCCAATAGCCATTTCTGAATATCCACAAAAATCAGCATAGATTTGGACAGGGTAAAGTAAAGAAGCAAAAGTGAGTGAGGTCCCATTATGTTGGGAAACATTATTAAATACAGCATCTACATAAATTGCCAAGCGATCTGCAACACACATTTTCATAAACATACCAAAGAAAATACGCTTCAATCCGGTAAGTGCTAAATCATAATCAAACGTTCTCTCCTTTTTTAGCTGTATAAGAAACGGCTTAGGGCGATCTATAGGTCCAGAGAGTATGGTCGGGAAGAATGATATATAAGTAGCAAACTCTACAAAACTTCGGCAAGGCTCTATATGGCAACGATGTATTTCTATCAGATAACATATTAATTTAAAAGTAAAGAAGCTTATTCCTAACGGCATCAAAATATGAAAAGTATTCGGATGTACTTTAAATCCTATTGCATTGAACAGTTCACCAAATGATTCAATGAAAAAATTTAAGTATTTAAAATAGAATAATATGGCGATACCTAATACTGTTCCTAAAGTTGTTAAAGTAGAAGCCAGTTTCTCTTTTGTCTCATTATATTTTCCAATAAAAATACCCATGGCATAGAATATACCTGTAGCTCCGAGTAATAGAGGAATCATCTTCCATTCGGCAAAACCATAGAAGAAATAGCTAGCTAGAAGCAACCAGATATTTTGTGCTTTTGCATTATTCCGTAATAGAAAGTAATAAACAATAAACACTATTGAAAAAAACAACAGAAAATTAACCGAATTTACTAGCATTATATAATTGAATATTTATAGAACTGTTACACCTGAATTTATCGGAATATTTACTCCATTAATCTGTTCCGAGCAACTTATTAAAAAGCAGACACATTGGGCAACTTCCGCAGGAGTGAGTAACCGTTTCAGCGGATGTTCCGCACACATCTGTTCCACAATACGTTCATCAGTTTCATGGGTTAATGATGTTTCCATAAAATCGGGCGAAATACAATTACTGGTAATATGGTATTTTATATATTCTTTACTCCATGATTTAGCCAACTGTTGAAGATACGCCTTATTAGCAGCATAAACCGCATACCCCACAGGTGGCAAATTAAGTAAAGCGGACGTTAATATGGTAATAATCCTACCCGATTTCTTTTTTCTAAATGTCTCTAACGCTTTTTGTGTCACTTGAATAGTAGGAAGCACATTTATCTGAAAGCTATCCAAAAAGTCATCCGTATCGTGCTTATGAAAATGTTTCCCTTGTGGATTCCCAGAATACACGTTATTTATTAGTATATCCAAATTCCACTCTTTCATACATTCCAATAATCCGCCTATACTTTCCTGATTGGAATAGTCGCACTGCCTAGCTATCACATTGGGAAATCGGCCAAGTAGTTCTGAAACCGCTTCCATATTTGTTCTATAGGTGAAATAGACCGTATGGCAAGACTGGATAGCTACTTGCTCCACAATCGCGCGTCCGAGTCCGGATGATCCACCTGTTACTAAAATGTTCATAACAACACCCCTATTTGAATTTTGCCTTTTGCTACAATTAGTTCCTGCGAATTAACGAACCGAAATTTAAAAGTTACTGCATTCACACTTTCATAAACGCCATCTACGCTCGCATAGAGACGAAGAACATCATTCTGATAAACCGGATGTTTGTAGCTTATTTCTTGAGAATGGATGATCACTTCCTCAGTTGGAAGACACTCTCCAATAAAATAAGAGAGAAATACATTCAATATATTACCATACATCACCTTATCACGAAAACCTTTAGCCTGAGCATAAGCTTCATCGGTATGCAGACGGTTCATATCATGCGAACATTGTTGGAAAGTATTATAAACAACTTCTGTCACGACAAAAGTCTGTTCGTATTTTCCCCCTTCTTTAAATAAGTCTTGTAATAGAATCATTTATGTAATATAGCTTCAATCATTTCTCCTACATTATTCCACGATAATATCTCTCTTGAAGTAAATTTTATCTTAAATTCCTTTTCAATAGCCACTATCAGCTGAATATGTGAAAGTGAATCCCATTCTTCTATGTCATCAGCAGTAGTCTGCATATCAAGCACTATATCTTCATTATCAAGTACATCCCGAAATATTTCCTGCACTTTAACTAAACAATTATTCTGTTCCATATTCTTTATTATTTTATCATTATACAACATTCTTTATTTTGGTATTCTTCTACATTAAGTACATATCGTTGGGAAGTATTATCTTCCATTTTAGAAAATCCTAAGTCAGGATAATGCTTTTCAACCATTCTATTTTTCGCAGTTGGCAGATATTCACCGATGATTTGCTTATATCCTCCGTTTTTAGCATACGCCACTATTGTATTTAAAGTAAAATTTTCCATTCCCCGTTTCAATACGCGGCAACTCATCAACCAAGTTTCAATAAAAAGTATATCTGCACTCTGCTTTTTTAAAATAACTACAGCAATTAAGCCATTATCTCCAAATTTATCGGACAAGGTAAATGAAAAGCAAGCATATTCCTGATTTCTACTTAGAGTCTCTATTTCCGCTTCAGTATATCGCACCGTTCGTAAATTGAACTGGTTACTACGTTGTGATAGTTGAGCCACACGAGGAATATTAAAAGAGTCAAATCCCTTCACTTTCGAGACCATTTTTAATGATTGAAGGAAGTCTGTCTCATTAATAAAATTCTGTTGCAATATTACCCTCTGTGCTTCCACCTGATACTGTTTAGTACGGTCGGAATCTGCATTTGAATATGAAATAGTTTCAAACAAATTCAAAGAATACAAATATTCCAGATATTCGCCGGGATCCTCCGGCAGTTCGGGTACAGTTATATCGGAAATATTTTCTCTCACTATGTTCCGTTCGAATGGATTATCATCCAAAAAGACCATTGAATCGAACCCTATATTTAGAATACTCTGAATACTACGAATATTATCAGCTTTATTGTTCCAGTTAGCTATGAATACAGCAATATCATCCAGTTTCAACACCATTTCAGGATTCTTCTCAAAAGGTTCCTTGGCTTTTTCCTCATCATTTTTGCTACATACGGCAATAATAATCCCACGATTACGTAACTTCTTTACCCATTGTTGGAACTCCGTAAAGGCTTTGCCTATTCCCAATCCATGACCTACCTGAATATTTTCCCATCCATCATCGCCTACCACTCCGCCCCAAACTGTATTATCCAAGTCCAGTATCAAGCATTTCTTTATTTTTCCTTCTGCAGCACAAATAATATCCATTGTACGTGAAGCAACATAAGGTAAACAATCGATACTTAGTACCATTTCCGTAGTAACATAAATACTACTATCAAACATGGCATCACGCCCAAATTTATTTTGCAATCCAGCTATATCACAAATAAATAGGTTTGGATTTTCCTGAGCCAGATTCATTAATTCAAAGTTCAATTTGCGAAGCTGATAAAGAAATGAAATAGATATTTTATTCGCATAATTACCGAACACTGTATCATCGATCTCCGGATAATTATAATATATAATGCGTCCGGAGATTGAGGTGCAAAGTATTCGAATAAAACTCAAACGTTCTTCCGCCAAGTTAGCCTGCTGATCCGGAGACATTAATGCAAACTTTTCTAATAACTTATGTGTAGACTGAAACACAATAGTATATAAGGCATCAAAATGATATAAATCAGAACTCAAATCCATCACTTGCTGCTCTATCTGATTAAATTCTGCTTCAAATAATTCAATATGATATCCTCTAACATAGCCCATCCCTCGAATAGCAACTGCTAGAAATTGGGTCGCTGTATCACCCAAAAGAGCAATCTTTAAGTTTGTTAATTCAGAAGCATCTTTTTTCAGATTTCGCTTCAATTCATTAAAAGGTATTGGCATAATTATTTGTTTTGCTAATTCATGTTACAAATATATGATTTAATCTTCAGATTGACATTATCTCAGAAGAATCTATTAAAAAATATTTTAAACTTTATATAGAAGATACAAAAACAAAAAGCTATATTTGCATTATCGTAATATCCATTACGGTAATGGAGGTTACGATTACATATTCCCAAGCTAACTCTAAAGGATTACGTTGCCATGAAGTTTTATGATCGTGAAGAAAAACAAGAATTGCTGAACAATATCCGTGAGGCATCTCTACAAGAGTCACAAATGACCGTCTTATTCGGAAGAAGGCGTATTGGAAAAACCCAATTGGCGCTACAATGTACTACGGACAGCCTGACACTTTATTTCTTTGTCGCTCGTAAAGCGGAAGCCTTACTATGCCAGGATTTTGTATATGAAGCGGAAAACAAACTGGGAGTACCCATTGGCAGTTACACATCTTTCTCAAAATTATTCCGACACCTGCTTATCATTTCTGCAGAACGTCCGTTTAGTCTCATCATAGATGAGTTTCAAGACTTTCAACGCGCCAATACTGCTATATTCAGTGAAATACAGCGTGAATGGGACTTAAATAAAGCCACATCCAAGGTCAACCTGGTCATTAGTGGTTCTATCTATTCTCTGATGCATCAAATATTTGAAGACCGTAAAGAACCTCTTTTCTCGCGTGCAGGCCAAATGATACATTTGCAGCCTTTCAAAGTGGAAATACTCAAAGAGATATTGAAAGACCATCATCCGTCCTTCCAACCGGAAGATTTATTGGCACTCTACGCCTTCACTGGCGGAATTGCCTGGTATGTCAGTTTGTTTATGACCAACAAGGCTTATACTAAAGATAAAATGATCGCATTGTTGACACGAGTAAACTCCCCTTTCCTGAATGAAGGAAAGAACTTGCTTATCGAAGAGTTCGGGCCAGACTATTCCATCTATTTCTCTATACTCGAATGTATAGCAGGCGGAGATTACACACGTGGAGAAATAGAAAACCGATTAGGTAAAGCAGAGATTGGCGGTTATCTAAGCAGACTGGAAAAGTACTATTCTCTGATTAGTAAAAAACGACCTATATTTTCAAAGGAAAGTTCCAAGCAGGTAAGATATTGTATTGCTGATAATTTCCTCACTTTTTGGTTTCGATTTATTTATCGTTATCAAAGTTATATAGAATCCGGAGCATTAAGGCTAGTGGAAAATATCGTCCGCAGAGATTATGAAGTATTCTCTGGAATAATGTTGGAACGCTATTTCCGTGATAAATTCATGCAATCTGGAATGTATACCCATATTGGCATGTATTGGAATCGGAAAGGAGAAAATGAAATTGACCTGATAGCAATGAACGAGATTGATAAAACTGCCGCTATTTATGAAATTAAAAGGGATGCTTCCCGATATAGCCGGACATTGTTAGAGAAGAAAGTTGAAAACCTGTTGGAAGCAGAAAAGGAGTTGAAAAAATACACCTTGTCTATAGATAAACTTTCTATGGAAGACATGTAATGGTCATTAAATAATTTCAACACACTCACTAATTCAAGAGTATAGTATAAAAACAGGTGTTATACCCATTACGGTACAACACCTATTTATATTTATTATATTGTTATAAGATTATCTCTCTACAATCTTCTCTAACCTAACATTATATACTAATGCAGAATAAGCTTGCAGGTTACCATCATTAGTGCTTGAACCATATCCACTTTGATAAGGAATATACAAAGTCCAAAAATCACCAACTTTCATATACATCAGCGTATAAGACCAACCGGAAATAACACCATTCAATGTAAAATTTGTCGGAGAATCAAACTCTGTTGGCTCTGTTCCTGTATAAGTCTGTTGAACTACATCTCCATTGAAATAAGACATACGATAATGTGCACTTACTGTAGAAGTATATTTAGGAGATTCTGTACCTTCCCCTTTTTTTATCTTCTTTACATATATAGTCTGACTATTCGTCGGATCTGGAAAAGCATGAAGTTTCTCCGGATCATCATCATCCAAAGCTTGATTTTTAGGACTATCATATACACTAGCGATCGAGTCTATAAAAGCCACACTACGTGCCTGCCAATTATCATAACGACTCGTCTCTTCCGTTTCACTGCAAGCAGTGAACGCAAGAGCCAGCAATACTAAGGAGAATAAATAGATCTTTTTACTCATTCGTCAAAGGTTTATTGTAAAGTTTTCAATAGAGAAGTGATGCTTACTCTGTCTGCAATAATGTTATTCAGTTCAGAGATAGCCACACGCTCTTGTTGCATGGTATCGCGATTACGCAATGTCACGCAGTTATCTTCTAATGTCTGATGATCGACTGTTACACAGTACGGAGTACCAATAGCATCCTGACGGCGATAACGCTTACCGATACTATCCTTTTCGTCATATTGGCAATGGAAGTGGAACTTCAGGCTGTCAATAACCTCACGGGCTTTTTCAGGCAGACCGTCTTTCTTTACCAACGGCATAACTGCCAGTTTCACCGGAGCCAAAGCAGCAGGCAATTTCAGAACCACACGGCTTTCGCCATTCTCCAATTGTTCTTCGCAATAAGATGCACTCATGATGCTAAGGAACATACGGTCAACACCGATAGAAGTTTCGATTACGTACGGAGTATAAGACTCGTTCAGTTCCGGATCGAAATATTTGATGCTCTTGCCGGAGAACTTCTCATGTTGAGACAAGTCGAAGTTAGTACGAGAGTGAATACCTTCCACTTCTTTGAATCCGAACGGCATCAGGAATTCGATATCAGTAGCGGCATTTGCGTAGTGAGCCAGTTTATCGTGATCGTGATAACGATAGCTTGCATCGCCGAATCCAAGAGCTTTATGCCATTTCAGACGGATTTCTTTCCATTTCTTGAACCAGTCAAGTTCAGTTCCCGGTTTTACAAAGAACTGCATTTCCATCTGTTCGAACTCACGCATACGGAAGATGAACTGACGGGCAACGATCTCGTTACGGAAAGCCTTACCAATCTGTGCGATACCGAAAGGAACTTTCATACGACCCGTCTTCTGTACATTGAGGTAGTTTACAAAAATACCTTGTGCAGTTTCCGGACGAAGATAAATCTTCATTGCTCCTTCGGAAGTAGAACCCATTTCAGTAGAGAACATCAGATTGAACTGACGAACTTCTGTCCAGTTCTTTGTACCGGAGATCGGGCATACGATTTCTTCATCAATAATGATCTGACGCAATTCTTCCAGATTACCGTCGTTCAGAGCTTTAGCAAAGCGAGTGTGAAGTGCGTCGCGTTTTGCCTGATGCTCCAATACACGTCCGTTGGTAGAACGGAATTGAGCCTCATCAAAAGATTCGCCGAATCTCTTGGCAGCTTTCGCTACTTCTTTATTGATTTTATCGTCATACTTAGCCAGCTGATCTTCGATCAACACGTCAGCACGATAACGTTTCTTAGAGTCTTTATTGTCAATCAAAGGGTCATTGAATGCGTCTACGTGTCCGGAAGCCTTCCAGATAGTAGGATGCATAAAGATGGCAGAGTCGATACCGACAATGTTCTCGTGCAACAGCACCATGCTGTCCCACCAGTATTTCTTGATGTTATTTTTCAATTCAACGCCCATCTGACCGTAGTCATACACAGCGCCTAGTCCGTCGTAGATATCGCTCGAAGGGAATACGAAACCATACTCTTTGCAATGCGATACAAGCTTCTTAAAAACGTCTTCTTGTGCCATTTTCTTTTCTATATCTATTAATTTGAATTTGCTTTTTTCGTAAAAAGTGCCACAAAGATAGGGATTTATCTCATAAATAAGACAGGGAGGGTATTAATTTATCTTATTTACCCAACAACCACTTCCAAACCGGTATTACCTCAATCGCACATTTTTCCAACTCAATCCGTTCTTCATCGTCATACGTTATTATCAATAACTGCCGACATTCAAATACCTTATTCAATTTTACTAATGCCTGAACTTCCCGTTGGAAAGTCTCATCAGAGAGATTCATGGTATAACAGACCTGTATAGCCACTCCTGTATCAGGCAAATAAAAATCAACCTCTACATTTCTATTATAAAAGAATACAGCATCGTCCGTCCCATAACGCCGCAATAGTGTCACAGCAACCAAATTCTCAAGCAACGAGGTATCAGCATCCAAAAGAAGCAAATTGAGAATGCCATTATCCGCAAAATAATATTTCGGATTAGTTTCACGCTCCACCAATTTATCCGCAATATTTTGTATAGGAATCAGCAAGCAAGCATCTTTGGCATATTCCATGTAGTTAATGACAGTATTCTTCGATATTTTCACTCCGGTTGAAGCAACAATATTAGTTATACGAGTAAACGAAACCGGTTGCTTTATACTTTCGGCCAATTTGCGGAAAAGGATGCGTAAAGCAAAAGTATTTTCGATGGAATGTCTTGCAGCAATATCTCCTAAATATATCTTTTGGTAAACACTTGTCAGATAATCCCGTTTTGCGGCAAGCGATGCCCCTTCCGGAAAACCACCGGAACGAAAATAATCATTGAATATACGCTTTATTTCTGCCCGGCTCTCTGTTGCAAACAAAGAATTCTCTGTAACTTCAACCCCATTAGCATAAAGAAACTCTTTAAAATCATAAGGGTATACATGTACTGTAATGTATCGTCCCCCCAAAGTGGTAGCTACATCCTGACTAAGCATTTTAGCATTGCTTCCTGTCACATAAGCCCTATATTTATTATCAGCCAATCGCCGAACAAACTTGTCCCAACCATCAATATTCTGAATTTCATCCAAGAAAAGCATCGGCCTGTCTGTTGACATCTCGGCATGTACTTCCAGTATGAGATTTAAATCTGCCGCCGTCATTCCAATCAAACGTTCATCTTCAAAGTTCACATATAGCATTTCATTCCAAGTATGCCCATTATGCAAAAGTTCCTGTATCCGTTGATAAAGTAAAAATGATTTTCCTGCTCGCCGGATACCTACAAATACATAATTTCCAAACTCTTCAAACTGAAAGCTACGAGGTATAACTTGATGTTTGACCACCTCATTTCTATTATCTAATAGAACTTCTTTTAGTATTTCTCTTCTAATCATATTTCAAGATATTGTTCTAACCACTGAACAAATATAATCTAATTCTGTTCAATTAACAAGACAATATTGCTTTTTATTCAACTATTCGTCGATTTCCGGCTCTTCTATGTCGTATTCTGTTTGTTCCAGTTCCCGGTCTGCTTTCTTCATATTTTTCGTTAGCATACTTTCGGGCATATAATATTTAAAAGGTATGCGGGTACACTTTGTCTTCTTCAGTTCCCTGCTGAATTTTGAGTTTGCCACAAAATATACGCGTGAAATAGCAACTTTCCCCGGCGTTACCTGTTCGGGCAGCACACATCCCTGACTGGTCAGTGCCGTTTGAAAGGTTCCCAATCCTTCAATGGTCACCGAATGACCGGAAGAAAGCAGGTCTTGAATACTTTCAACCAACTCCGACAGGATTCCTTCTATCTGTCCACGATGAAAGCCTGTTGTCTTTGCCATCCGTACTGCAAGTTCTTTATTTTTCACTCCTCCTCTTCGCTGCATTTTACTAGGTACACCATACCATAACTCTTTCCGTTCTCCGGATGATAAATCCGCTTTCTTTCTCACTACATAAGGGATAGACATAATCTTACGCTCCTTTCTTTTTAAGTTAGTTATCATAATTTGTACGACACCCGGGTGTCATGCATACTGAGACCCGGGTGTCATACAAGTTTTTCTTGCTACAAAATTAAGTCTTTATTATAGGAAAACAAAGGAATTCTTCTATATTTGTGCCATCCCTACATTATACTTTAAGAAAAACATAAAACTATGATCAAGATTCTTCTATTGATAGACTATTCAAGCGAATTTGACAGGAAACTGCTACGGGGACTTGTCCAATACTCCAAAGAAAACGGTCCCTGGCTCTTTTACCGGCTGCCTTCTTATTATAGCACAATGCATGGCGAACAAGGCATTTTGAAATGGGCGAAAGAATGGAAAGCCGACGCCATTATCGGTCAGTGGAATAATGATACGATCGATTTGCAGAAGGAGCTGAATATTCCGGTAGTACTACAAAACTACCATCACCGGAGCGTCACTTACTCTAACCTGACAGGTGATTATAAAGGTACGGGAAGAATGGCAGCCCAGTTTTTTGCCAAAAGAATGTTTCGCAATTTTGCTTATTTCGGCGTTAAAGGGGTGGTTTGGTCTGACGAACGCTGCGAAGGGTATCGGCAGGAAGTGAAACGTATCGGAGGCGAATTTTTCAGTTTCGAATCTGATAAACAGGAAGATGAGATAAGGATGGAAGTCAGCCAATGGTTACAGCAACTCCCCAAGCCAGTCGCTCTATTTTGTTGTGATGATGCGCACGCCCTGTTCATTTCTGAAACTTGCCGGATGAACAACATTCATATCCCCGAAGAAATCGCTCTATTGGGTGTAGATAACGACGAACTGATGTGTAATATTTCCGACCCACCCATTTCATCCATAGAGCTGGAAGTAGAAAGAGGAGGCTATTCTATCGGCAGACTCATCCACCAACAAATAAAGAAAGAACATGAAGGCACTTTCAATATTGTTATCAACCCCATCCGCATCGAACTACGCCAATCGACGGAGAAACACAATATCAAAGACCCTTATATTCTCGAAGTGGTGAAATATATAGATTCACATTACAGCTCCGACCTGACGATAGAATCTTTGCTTGCCAACATTCCGTTATCGCGCAGAAACTTTGAGGTGAAATTCAAGAATGCGATGAATACCTCTATATATCAATATATTCTGAATTGCCGTTGTAACCATCTGGCGGATTTATTGCTCACGACAGATCGGTCTTTAGCTGATTTGGCAATAGAGGTAGGGTTCAAAGATTATAATAATATCTCGCGCGTCTTTAAAAAATATAAAGGTTGTTCACCTCTTGAATATCGCCAAAAGAAGACTAGTCATATTTAATCTTCGTTTTTTGAATAGTACTTTTCGTTTTTACTATAAAAACTATTATAGAAACAACCTACTTTTGTCATAAAAGTTAATACTCTCTCAATTTAACGAAGAATGTATTAGCTATACCCAATCTTTGTTATATCCTTAAATAAATATATTCTAAAATGTCAAATACCATTCAAAAACACAGCAAAAGGAAAGCGCAGCTAACAATAAAGTTCGGATTTTCCAAACAGTTTTTTATATACTATATAATTATCTGCATAGGGTTCTGCACAGCTAGTTGTATAGAGAATAAACAAACTAATTCACTGCAATATAATACAAAAGCATGGAATAAAATAAAAGATTATTTCAATCCGCCAGTGATATATAAAGATAATTATGGAAATTATCGTTCCCCTCTGTTACTGAATAATGGAGACACTATCAAGAATGTAAATGATTGGAATAAAAAACGAAAAAAAATAAAAGATACATGGATGAATTTAATGGGGAAATGGCCTCCTATAATTAAAAATCAAAAATTTGAAATATTAGATACGCTTAAACGTGAGAACTTCTATCAATATCGTGTCCGCTTCTATTGGGTTCCTAATGAACAAACAGAAGGGTATTTACTAATCCCTGATAAGAGAGGGAAGAAGCCTGCTATTATTTCTGTTTTTTATGAACCTGAAACTGCCATTGGAATCGGTGGAAAACCTAATCGTGACTTCGCTTATCAACTTACTAAAAGAGGATTTATCACCCTGTCATTAGGAACAACCCAAACAACGAAAGAAAAAACATACTCCATATATTATCCGACGATCAATAATGCTTCTCTACAACCTCTATCAGCATTAGCCTATGCAGCTGCCAATGCATGGGAAGCATTAGCCAAAGTTCCTGATGTAGACTCTACTAAAATTGGCATTGTCGGACATTCATATGGAGGGAAATGGGCAATGTTTGCATCTTGCCTCTATGACAAATTTGCATGCGCTGCATGGAGTGATCCGGGTATTGTTTTTGATGAAACCAAAAGGGGATACATCAACTATTGGGAACCTTGGTATCTTGGCTATTACCCTCCGCCCTGGAAAGATACCTGGAACAAAAACGGATATACTAAAGCAAAAGGAATTTATTCGCAGTTACGTAAAAATGGGCATGATTTACATGAAATTCATGCACTTATGGCTCCCCGCCCTTTTCTTGTTTCCGGAGGCTTCTCTGACGGACCTGAAAGATGGATACCTCTAAATCATACAATACTCATTAATCGAATTCTAGGGTATGAAAACAGAGTAGCGATGACCAATAGAGCGAAACATGATCCTGATCCCGAATCAAATGAAATCCTTTACAATTTCTTCGAGTGGTATTTATGTCCCACTAGTTGACAAAAAACATTACATAATAAAAAATATCTTATGAAAAACTCAAAAATTAATTGCAGAGCCACTATCAATCGATTCATTTTGCTCTCTCTCACTTTATGCTATATTTCCACAGCATATTGTAGTAATAAGGAACAGGAAATAAAACAATTTCTCATTTATGATGCTATGTCATACATCGGCAAACCAGACTTAAGTTACTATGGTCTTCAGCCTGTTTATCTAATGTATGAAGTAACCTTGACAAAAAAACACTCCGATCATCCTTCAAAAGTCATACTTGACTTCAACAAAATCGAGAAACAAGCCAAACTTGCATCCTTATTTCCGAGAACTATGATTTCAACGGATATAGAACAATGGTATTACGAGCCTTCACTTACAGACCAGGAAATAGAACAAAGATTCGACACATTATTTAGTTACTTTAGACAAAATATTTCACCAAACATAACAATCGGCAACTATGGAGCCGCTCCTACAGCCTTATGTGTACACCGATACTACCATCCCAAAATGTCAGAAGATAGTATATTGATGACTTGGCGAAAAAGCAATAAAAAACGTTGGGCTGCACTCAAATATGCAGATGTAGCTCAACCCTCTCTTTACATTGCCGAGCCTAATATCGAATCTTGGATAAAAGATCTACAAATAACAGTAAAAGAAATAAAAAAGCACTACCCCAATAAAAAAATTATAGCATATATTTGGCCCCAATACTATGATAAAAAAGATAGTCCATATTATAAACAATTCATTCCCCCCCACATTTGGAAACAAATGCTAGAGGCTACTTATACATATTGTGATGGAAGTATCATATGGTCAAGTAGAACAGATGAAAATGATCAATCAGTATTCTGGGAGGATCTTCGGGTTCAACAAATCTGGGAAGTAACAAAACATTTTATCCATTCCCACAAAAGACAGATTGTGTTTCCTGAAAAAGAAAACTTGTCCATATTGACTTCTACTCCACAAGAATTCAATATATATTTAAACACAAATCACCCCCAATTAGCCCAATATGGAGTTCAGACGATACAAATGATTAATGAAAAAGATTTGGGAAACTGTACCAATGAAACTTTTGTTCTTGATGTAGACAAAGTGAAACAATTTGCCATACAAACTCCAAAATCCTCCAATACGCCTATATGTATTGCACCGATTAATAAAAAGAGTGATACATTAGATTATCAAGAAATTTACAAATTGTTAAAAAAAGACAATGGTAATCAAATATGGCAAATACCCTCCACAAGTTTAGGTAAACTAAGGCTTCATAATTCAAATATGCATGTCAACATGGGAAGTTGGGCAATAAATACAATGAATTCTCCGCAAGAGCCGGAAAAATTCACAGATGCCATTATCATAAATGCCCCTATCGTTGATAATGACACAATCACTTGGAAGAAAGAATTATACATTACTATAAAAGAAGCACAATTCAAATCTGAAGGAAAACCAATATATGTATATTTGCCAACCACCTCGCTTAATAACAATTATACAATAAAAGCAACGGAATGGAAAACTGCATTGAAAACCGCCCAACAATGGTGTAACGGTATAATAATACATGATATAAACAACAATCTACCTGACACGAATACAGCAATATGGCAAGAAAGTTTAAAATTCATAAAAGAAATGAAGAATACAGTAGATTAAACTTACGTTTTTTGAGGACTAGTCTGCGTAAAATCAAATCGATACCTTGATATATCAGGCTATATTTGCACTATTAGGATATCCAATCAATAAACTGCAATACCAAATTTAATACAAAATGAAAATGAAACTATTGAAAAGCAAAATTCTGCGAGATGCATCACGAATAAAATCTTTACCGATATGCATCTTTATGTTCTTTTTCCTTTTTACTCCCTTTGTTTATTCCCAGAGTAGAAAGCAAATAACAGGAAGCGTACAAGATGTTCAGGGAAACCCTCTTATTGGAGTTAGTATCTTGGAAACCGGAACATCAAATGGGACCATCACAGATATGAATGGTACCTACTCTCTCAATATAAGTTCCACAAATGCAACACTAAGATTCTCATATATTGGCTATGAAGAACAACTAATTAAAATACAAGGTCGAAATGTCATCAATGTAAAGATGAATGAAGAAACTAGTAATTTAGATGAAGTCGTAGTGGTTGGCTATGGGGTACAACGAAAGTCCGACTTAACCGGAGCTATATCTTCCATTAATGCAGCTGAGACTTTAAAAAAAATGCCTGCGGCCCAAGTAGCCGATTTGCTCCAAGGACGCATTGCCGGGCTTAGTATTGTAAACTCATCCGGAGCAGCAGGTGCTGCCCCTACGCTACGTGTCCGCGGTGTAAACTCCATAAAAGCAGACGGTGGCCCACTAGTCGTTATCGATGGTTTTCCTGGTGGTAACCTCAGTGCCATAAATCCCGCTGATATAAAATCTATTGAAGTACTAAAAGATGCCTCATCAACAGCAATATATGGTTCAAGAGGAGCCAACGGTGTCATCTTGATTACAACAAAGTCTCCTAAAGAGGGCAAATTATCAGTAGACTACAATGGTTATGTTGTTGCCGGAACACCAGCCGACAAACCTTCCATCATGCCCGTAAATGAGTTCGCCCGTATGGCCAATGATTGGAATCAGGCATATTATGGTAAAGACCTATATACAGAAAGACAAATCACTAATTTCACCAATGGATATGATACTTATGATTATATGGGAAATATCATCAATGATTACGCCATCAGCCATTCTCATGACATCAGCATCAAAGGAGGAAATGATAAAATGAGCTTCTTATTTTCCACTCAATATATTCATAATAAAGGAATTGCCGGCCATTCCACAAATGACAGATGGAACTATCGTTTAAAAGTGGATGCTAATATCACTAAAAAACTAAAATTTGGAGCTAATTTTTATGGAATGATTAATAGTGCTGCAGGAAATAACTTCTCCGGACAATACAGTCTACTCACTTTGGCACAACAATTTCCGCAAACTATACTTCCGTATGATAAAGAAGGAAACCTCACCCAAGGAACTATCGACAATACCGGTATTTACAATCCAATAGGTTTCATTGATGAACAAAAAAGGAATAACAACGAGGATATGACTTTTAATAACTGGTTACAGGCATATATCAGTTATGAAATTATTCCCGGATTAACATTCAGAAATGAACAGCAAATAAATATAGGAAACCGTTTTTATGGAACCACAAGCAGCAAACAAAGTATGAATGGATTCCTAAAAGGAAAATCATTAGCTACATATTATGATGCAAATTCATGGGGGTGGCGCATGACAAATACACTTAACTATACAAAGGAACTAAACAAGAATAATCGTATCAACGCTACTATTGGTGTAGAAGAAAGCCTATCACGTTCATACATCATGAGGCAGACTGCAGAAGGATTAACTTCCGAAAGCATCGGCTGGAAAAATATGATGTTGGCAGAAACCAGCAAACTAGAAGACAATGAGGTTAGCAAGACAACAGCCATATCATATTTCGGACGAATCAACTATGTCTTAATGAACCGCTATATGGCCACAGTAACATTCAGAAGAGACGGTTCTTCCTTGTTGTCTTACGACCATAGATGGGATAACTTTCCTTCTTTCAGTCTGGCTTGGAATCTAAAAGAAGAATCATTCCTTAAAAATATTAATTCTTTAGACCAATTGAAACTAAGATACGGATACGGAGTTTCCGGAAATCAGGCAGTAGCAGCTTATTCGGCATATACACAATATGATGCAACAATAGGGAATGGCCAAATAGCTTATACGCTTGTCCCAGGTAATCCTATATTAAAATGGGAAAAAACACATCAACACAACTATGGGGTTGATGCAGCTTTTCTAAATGGCAGAATTTCATTCACATTCGATTATTACGACAAAAAAACAAAAGATGCCATTAATACTGTAGTTCTCCCGGCAGATACAGGTTTATCATCCGGACTAAGAAATGCTGCTGAAATCAGCAACAAGGGGTTTGAAATTACTTTGGGAATTACTCCGATTACAGCAAAAGACTTCTATTGGAAAGCAGACATTTCATTGGCTCATAATAAAGCTAAAATTGAAAAATTAGGAGATATAGATTCGGATTTCATGGAAATAGGCACAGGATGGGGAAATTCATTCTATCGTTACTTTGTAGGAGAACCGATCGGTGCAATCTACGGCCTTCAATCCACGGGAGTGTGGAGTACCGAAGAGTATAATAACCCTGATATTAAAAAATCAACTTCTCCTACAGTAAGACCCGGCTCTTACAAATATGTCGATCAAAACGATAGTGGAACTATAGATGCAGATGATTATGTCATTATCGGTAACGGGCAACCCAAATTCAATTGGGGAATGAATAATTCATTTACCTATAAAAACTTTGACTTAAATATTTTCTTAATCGGTTTTCATGGATTTGATATTTACAATTACCCAAGAGCCAGACTTACAAGTTCCTTATCTCCATTCCCCGAATTAGCCGAACGCTGGATTGCAGGCAAAAATGAGAATGCAATTATAGCCGGATTCGGTAAGGACCGGGACGCTATAACAAGCCCTGAAACGGTAGCATCATCTACATTTATAGAAAAAGGAGATTTTGTAAAATTGAAAAGCATTACTTTAGGTTATAATTTCTCCAAAGGTTTATTATCAAAAATAAATCTAAGTGCAGCGAGAGTATATTTTTCGATAAAGAATGTTTGTACAATCACTAAATATTCCGGAAACGATCCTGAATTGTCAATAAGTAACCCTCTACGCCCCGGACTTGATATGGGAACTTATCCCAGTCAAAGAGAATATCTACTTGGCTTAAATGTTTCATTCTAAATACAAGAATACAATGAAAAAATATATATTCATACTTCTGACAAGTTTTTCTTTAGCTTCTTGCGTAGACTTATTGCAAGAACCGCAAAGCAAATTAACGCCTGCCACCATCGAGTTGACAGAACAAACTCTTGAAAGCATGACCAATGGGCTTTACAAAGATTTATGGGGAGAAAATTTCGGCTTTAACTGCCGGTTGGCATCACTAGCATTGGCTGGTGACGATATGACTTCAGGTGCATTGGACAAAGTAAGGAATGTTTTGGACGATCAACTAAAAGTTCCAATAGATAATGCAGATGTGCTAAATTTATGGAAATATTTTTATCAAACAATATACTCTGCAAATAATATAATATATTTAATCAATGAAAACGAAAATCTCGACACCCAAATAAGTAATAAGTATTTAGGAGAAGCCTATTTCTTCAGAGCCTTATCCTATTTCTATATCGTAAGATATTGGGGAGATGCTCCTGCTATTACAGACCCTAATTCAAGTACAGACATAGATGGGAGTAGTAATATGCCACGTAAACCGGTGAAAGACATCTATGAAAGAATAATTCTTCCTGATTTAAGTAATGCAATCAACCTGCTACCATTACAAAGCCGTGACAATAACAATCAGGCTCCAACCACCTGGGCCGCCAAGACTTTGCTTAGTGACGTATATATAACCATGGCCGGATGGCCATTAAAAGAAGAAAATTATTATGCAGAGGCTGCTAAAACTGCAAAAGATATCATAGAAAATGGACCTTACGATCTGGTCGGTGAATATAAAGATCTTTGGATGAACGCTAAAAAGACGGATAAAACTGAACATATATTCGCACTACAGCATTCACTGTCTTATTTACCAAGCCAATACGGCATATCCTATCTTGGAAAAGAAGAGAATGGCTGGTATGACTATGTAGGTGATCCCGTATTCTTCAAAAACTTCCCTAATGATAAAAGAAAAGAATTCTGCTATATTACATCAACCGTAGATACTAAAGGAAATCGGATTGACTGGGAAGACTTTGATATAGGCGCACCTTTTATCCGAAAATACAGAAACTACGGAGGTTGTGGAACATACGGAATTGATGGAAACACCTCTACACGTAGTTCACTTTCAGAAGGTCTCACTCCTATTTACAGATTTGCGGACGTATTGCTAATTTATGCCGAAGCCAGCAATAAAGCAGAAGGTTCCCCCAACACTCTTGCGTATAAATGTTTAAATAGAGTCAGAGACAGGGCATTTGGAGATCAAAGTCATCAATATGCAGGTTTAACACCAGAAAAGTTTGCAGATGCGGTATTCGATGAATTTGGCTGGGAAAATGTATTTGAATTCAAAAGATGGTTCCAATTGGTAAGAACAGAAAAAGTAGATGAGGCTATAGGCAAGAATCCAGCAATTGGAGCGAGATTAAACGCTAATAAAGAGAATTATCTTTTCCCGATACCTGTAAGACAATGCGAACTTAGAGGTTGGAAAAACAACCCTGGCTATTAAGTAATTTATCACAAAATCAAGAACTATATGAAAACATCAGAGATTAAATGGTTAACCATGTTACTATTCACTGCTATGCTGTTCATTACTGCATGTAGTGACGACACCATTCGTCCTCCTTATTTAGAAGAGGAAATTGAACCTACTCCGGAAACAAAAGAGTTTGTTGTTTACGATGCGATGAGTTATAAGAATAAACCGGATCTTACATCGGATATGATCTCTAACATACGCTTAATTTATGAAGCTTTCTTGTTAACTAATGAAGAGATTGATATGGATAAAGTTGCTACTCAAATCAGTATCACAAAAACATCCAACTATCAAACTGTCAGCACTGATATTGAAGCTTGGTATTCAAACAAGACCGATGAAGAAATTAAAACCGGATTGAAAACCGTATTTGACGCTTTTAAAAAAGAAATTCCCAGTTGTACTGTCGGTAATTATGGTATACCTGTGAGCGATTTAAACGTTTTCAGATATAATAGAACTGAACCAGAAGAAGAGATTATTAAATTATGGAAGAAAAAGAGCGAAAGAAGGCTCTCTGCCGGTGAAGTTTCAGATGTTCTTTATCCCTCATTATATATAATGACTCCGGACGTAGATCAGTGGCTGAAAGATTTAAAAACGACAGTAGAATATATCAAAGAAAAATTTCCTGATAAAAAGATTATCGGATATATCTGGCCGCAATATTATAATCTCAAAAATAATCCTGACTATATGAAATTCATTCCTGCTGAAAAATGGGATAAGATACTGGAAGGATGTTATACATATTTAGATGGAGCAGTGATATGGTCGAATGGAAAAGGTGAAGATGGTGAAACTGACGTTGCGTGGAATGACACAAAAGTCCAGGCAATGTATAGTGCTACAAAAACATTTATCGAACGGCACAAAGCTAACATAAAATTAGACAAGCCGATAGGCGGTGGCGATGATGGCGGATCAGAGCCTACAGAATTCTATGTATATGGTTCATTAAATTTCCAGAATACTCCTTCAAATCTATTAAGCTATGGTATACAACCCATATCAGTAATCAGTGAAGCTAATGTTTCCGAAACAGAAAAGCAAGGCAGTGTATATCCTCCTGTCATCGACAAGATCAAGAATTTAGCAACTGATGCTACACATCCAGTTTGTATATCTATCAGTACATGGCATGCGGACCGTTCTACAGATAATAGTGCAATGATGTCACGTTTCCAAACTGTATATAGCACATTCAAAGATAACAACTCAAAAGTAACAATCGGGTATCGTGGCGTTGGTCCCACAAGCCTCACCTCTCTCAGAGTCACCAACTATACTCAATCTGATTTTCAAAGAAATGACTCATGGCAGAGATACGCGGTAGAACCCATGAGAGGAATCAGGGAATATGCGGATGTATTATATCCTGAAGTTACAATCATCAATGACGATTTGGATACCTGGAAACAAGATTGCTCCGCAGTTCTGGAAGAAGCTAAATGGAATAATCCAAACAAGAAAATATTCGCCTGTATCATGACTAATTATTTCAACAAGACAGGAACTATACCAGAAGACTATGAAGCTTTTGCCGATGCATACAAGCCAATCAAGGAAGCTACCTGGTTGAATGCTCTTGAATATTTGTACCGAAGATGTGATGGTATTGTCATTATCGGTAATTGCCAAAAAAATGACCCTATTGAATATAGTGAAGACTTAGGTCTCATGAAGGCTACAAAAACTTTCTATGAAAATCATAAAAATATTATCGACAAGACATTACCCGAAGAAGAAAAGCCTACTACTGATAACCTAATTACAAATGGCGGATTTGAAGATAGTATAGAACCATCCTCCACATTGCCTGTCGTACATACGAATAGTCTTGTCCGCCCCCTAAGGCTTAGTGGTTTCTTTGATACTACAGCACAAAAAACATTTCCTACTGTAGATGGCACCGTTACTGTTCCTGATAATGTCTGGTTCCATAGATGCAACAACAATTCATGGTTCTGGTTTACCTATATTGATGATATGTCCATTGCCTATACAGGTGATGGAACTCCAATCTCACATTCTGGTAATAAATCCGTAGTCATTTATACAGCAGCCAATGCGGATGCTGCCAAATACAGTAGTCATGCCAATAATTTAGAACACCTCCAGGGAGTTGCACAACGTTTATCCCTAGACGATAGCAAAAAATACAAACTACAATTTTTCTATTATCGTCCAAATCTTGTTTGGGGTACAACAGATGTTGCTGCAAATATAAACCATGCAGAAAAAATAGTCGTGGGAATTGTGTCCTCAACAGAAGCAAACGTAAATACAGACTATACATATGAAGAAGTTATCACGTTAGAGAAAACAGAAGGTTGGAAAGAATATAATATTACTTTTGATCTTCCCGATATCATCCAGAAAAATCCAGGTAAGAGTTTTGAAAAATGTGCCATATTTTTCAACATAGTACCTGAGATAGACAGTGCACAAAAAACACTGAAAACATTAGTTAATCTGGATGACATCAGTTTAACAGAGACGAAATAACAGAACATTCTTTAATTACAGTTTAATATAAATGGAATCTTAATTTATTTATATTAAACTGTAATATTGTTCATCTTATCCGACAAAAACATGAATAAAATTCTTCTAATATTATTTTTCATTGGAAACATATTAAATACTACCATCATACGTGGGCAGAATACTTGTCCTCTAATTCCATATCCACAAAGCAGTAGCAGGATAAATGAAACATTCCAACTATCAAGCAGATGTGTTATTGTATATACCGAAGAGTTTGAATCCCAAGCTTACCTTTTACAGAAAGAGCTTCTCCGATATACTTCAATCGCTGTAAGTACACTTCCTGATAAAGCAACTCTAGATTCAAATATTGTATACAATGTTATTAAACTTAAGAAAGACTATAAATTCAAATCAGAAGGATATTCTTTAAAAATGCACACCAAAGACATAACTATTACTGCTGGACAACCAAGCGGAATGATAAATGGTGTCATGTCTTTAGTTCAATTAACCAGATTATCCACGTTACAAAACACCCTTGTACCTATCGAATGCTGGGAAATAGAGGACAGCCCTTTATATGCCTGGAGAGGTTTTATGTTAGATGAAGCCCGTCATTTCTGGGGAATGAAAAAAGTAAAACAGATTTTAAACTGGATGGCCCTTTATAAACTAAATAGGTTCCATTGGCATCTAACCGACTCCCAAGGTTGGAGAATAGAAATAAAAAAATATCCCAAACTAGCTCTCATTGGAGGAATCGGCAATTATGGAGAAGAATACACTCCTGCTCAATTCTACACACAAGAAGAAATAAAAGAAATCGTAACTTATGCTCTAGAACGAAACATCCACATTATACCTGAAATCGATATGCCGGGACATGCATCTGCTGCTTCTAAAGCATATCCAGAATTTAGCGGTGGCGGTTCTCCTAAATATCCTGGATATACCTTTAACCCCGGGAAAGATTCCGTATACACTTATTTAACGGACATCCTAAAAGAAGTAGATGCGCTGTTCCCCTCGCAAGTAATCCACCTTGGAGGAGATGAAGTACATTATGGCAATCAGGATTGGAATACTAACAAGGATATCCAAGACTTGATGAAACATGAAAAAATGAAGAATTTAAAAGACGTAGAAAATTACTTTTTCCAAAGGATGGCTGATTCTCTTCTGCTTATTCATAACAAAGTTGCAGCTTGGGACGAAGTAGCTGATTCCCAATTATCTCCTGAACATACCATCGTATTTTTCTGGAGACAGAATAGACCTGAACAACTCCAGAAATCATTAGATAGAAAATTTAATATTGTATTATGTCCACGATTACCAATGTATCTTGATTATGCACAAGACACTTTACAAGTACATGGGGTTGACTGGAGAAAATTTTCATACAATTCTTATCAAAAAGTATATTCTTTCAGCCCACAAGATATACCAGTCAAATATCCTAAAAATTGTAACATACTAGGAATACAAGCTAATCTATGGACAGAGCGTATTGAAACAGAGGACAGACTCGATTATATGCTATTTCCTCGGATGGCAGCACTAGCTGAAAATGCATGGACAAAAGAAAAGAATAAGAATATCAATTCTTTCAATATACGTCTAAAAAAACAATTTAATTTATATAAGAAAGATCATATCTACTATTCAGATCCTTTTACCCCTAAAGAGACCGGAGAACCAGTTAGATAAAATCAACAATCAAAAAAATGAGCAAAATTAATATTTACACGTTTCTATTTTGTACGATATTCCTTGCAATAGGATGTTATGCTCAACAAGCATCTTATCCCAAATCAAAGATATTACAAAAAAACTTTTCCAGCAATCTTAAAGATCAATTAAGAGAACTGGAAAAAGATTCTTTCGTACAATATTTAAACGAATGTCGGGAAAAATGGAAGAACAACCCCTACAGACCAATCTATCACTTTTCTAGTCCGGAAAGTATTTTGCACGATCCTAACGGTTTATGCTATTGGCAAGGGAATTGGCATTTATTTTATCAATATTTGCCCTCTAAAGATTTTAGACAACACTGGGGACATGCAGTCAGTCATGATTTAATTCACTGGAAAGATCTGCCCATAGCTTTATATCCCAGCCCGGAAAACATGTGTTATTCCGGTGCCACCCTAGCCGAAAAAGACAAAGTCATAGCTATGTATTATGGAGTTGACATAGGAGATATTGTGGCTACATCCAGCGATCCGTTATTACTAAACTGGGAAAAGGTAGCAACACCGGCTATTCCAAGAGTAAAATCAGGAGAGACTTTGCCATACTATGTGTTTGACCCTGCCATTTGGAAAGAAGACAGCATATACTATGCCGTGACGGGAGGACGAACAAATACAGGTCCCGGTAACAAAGCGATGCGATCAACTTCTCTTTTCTCTTCAAAAGACTTAAAAAACTGGAAATACGAACATAACTTCATGAAAAATGAATGTTTCTTACCACCAGGAGAGGATGCTTCATGCCCATACTTTTGGCCAATAGGAAACAGATATATCTTTTTATTTTTTAGCCACACAACCGGTAGCCAGTATTTATTAGGAGACTACAATAAAGAAGAACATTGTTTTTATCCAACATTTCACGGACGTTTTAACTTCATGTCTTTTCTCCCCGGAGGAGTACATGCTCCAAGCGCAACAAGTGATGGCAAAGGAGGAGTCATAGTTATACATAACATGCATACAGGCAAAAAATCTCCCGGCTGGAGAGGTATTACAACACTTCCGAGAAAACTCACATTAGACAAATGTGACACAATCAACATACAACCTTATGGAGATTATAAATCACTCCGTACCCACCATCAACATATAGATAAGACCCATCTACCGGCAAACAAAGAAATCATAATCGATAATATACAGGGAAATGCACTTGAAATCAAAGCTGAAATCAATATAAAATCTTCACCAATGATAGAAATGAATGTTCTACGTTCACCTGATAAAGAGGAATTTACTTCTATCAAATTTTTCAAGGATAGAGGAGTTGACTTAGTCAGAACAAATCCTGCACTGAAAAATCAAAGATGGAGTTTGATTTCACTTGAAACCGCCCACTCTTCCATACTCCCGGATGTAATATCCAGAGCACCAGAACTTGCTCCTGTATATCTTAAGCCGAACGAAACGCTTAAGTTACATATATTTATAGACAAAAGTATTATTGAAATCTTTGTTAATGACAAACAAGTAGTAACAACCCGAGTTTATCCGGGCAAAAAAGAAAGTATAGGGATTTCTCTAAAATCACAGGGAAGAGATGCTACTCTTATTAGTATGGATGCCTGGCAGATGAAAAGCATATACAAAGAGCTACAGAATGATTTTATAAAATAATACTTGATAAGAATACGTTTTTTGAATATGATTTTTCGTTTTTTCATCAATCCATAAACCAAAGAAAGCATACTTTTGCTTTAAATAATTACTCAATAGAACACAGTTACTATGAAAAATAAGAACCTATCAAACGAAAAAAAGACCTACTACATCTCAATAGCCATTTTAGCCGGAATGTTCTTTATCTTTGGATTTGTATCCTGGGTCAACTCCATACTCATTCCTTATTTCCGTATATCCTGCGAACTTACACATTTCGAATCCTACTTTGTAGCATTTGCTTTCTACATTGCCTATTTTGTAATGGCTGTTCCGTCAGGAATACTATTAAAGAAAGTAGGCTTCAAACGAGGAATCATGTATGGCTTTATGTTAACCGCATTAGGAGCCTTCATATTTGTTCCAGCCGCTTTAGCACGACAATTCGAAATTTTCCTGATCGGTTTGTTCTCCATAGGAACAGGTCTGGCAATCCTGCAAACGGCAGCTAATCCGTACGTAACCATTATTGGTCCGATTGACAGTGCTGCCCGTCGTATCAGTATCATGGGTATATGTAACAAGTTTGCCGGAATTATCTCTCCTCTCATTTTCGCTGCATTGATTCTAAAAGCTGATGACAGCGAACTTTTTGCCCTGATAGAATCGGGTACACTGGATACAATAACCCAAAGTGTTATGCTTGACGAACTGATACAACGTGTCATCGTTCCGTACACTATACTAGGAATACTACTTTTATTAGCAGGCATCGTCATTCGATATTCTGTCTTACCTGAAATTAATACGGATGAACAAAATGCGACAGATGACAAAGAAAGCGGTCATAGTAATCAGAAAAACATTTTTGGTTTTCCATACCTTATTTTAGGCGCATTGGCTATTTTCTTTCACGTAGGAACACAAGTGATAGCCATTGATACCATCATCAATTATGCCAATTCCATGGGTATGGATCTATTGGAGGCAAAAGCATTTCCCTCATATACTCTGGCATGTACGATGATCGGTTATATATTGGGAATCATCGTAATTCCTAAATATATCTCACAGAAAAATGCACTGATTATATGTACAGTACTAGGATTATTCCTTTCATTCGGAGTTGTATTTGCCGACTTTAATGTAACCCTTTTCGGCCATCAAGCCAATGCCTCCATCTTTTTTCTCAATGCATTAGGTTTTCCAAATGCACTGATTTATGCAGGTATCTGGCCGTTATCCATTCATGGCCTGGGAAAGTTTACCAAAACAGGTTCCTCACTGTTAATCATGGGACTCTGCGGAAATGCAATCCTTCCGTTAATTTATGGTCACTTTGCTGAAATATACGATTTACGTATCGGCTATTGGGTATTAATCCCCTGCTTCCTTTATCTTGCATTCTTTGCTGTCAAAGGACACAAAATCACTTCATGGAGATAAAAAACAAATGAATAAACCTCAAACAATATAAAATGAAGAGACTAATCATTCTAAACGGACAACTCATCTTTCCTGATCGCATAGATACGGGCAAGGCATTGATTTGCAAAAACGGAAAGATCGAACAAATCCTTGCCGACAAAATGCTTGAGATAAACCCGGACGATCAAATAATAGATGCCAAACAACAATATGTATCTCCTGGTTTTATCGATATGCATGTTCATGGAGGTGGCGGACATGATTTCATGGACGGAACAGTGGAGGCATTTCTAAGAATAGCGGAAGTTCATGCGAAGTATGGAACAACAGCTATGGTGCCTACAACTCTGACCTGCACCGATGAAGAGTTAATGAATACTTTTACTATTTATAAAAAAGCGAAAGTTCTGAATAATAAAGGTGCTAAATTTATAGGTCTACATCTTGAAGGTCCTTATTTTTCACCTTCCCAGTGTGGAGCACAAGACCCTAATTATCTTAAAAAACCATGCCCGAAAGAATATAACCATTTTATAAATATCTCACAGGATATTGTACGCTGGAGCGTTGCGCCAGAATTGGAAGGAGCTATCGAAATGGGGGAAGAGCTGCAAAGACAGCATATCCTCCCTTCCATTGCACATACTGACGCAACCTATGAAGAGGTGGAAAAAGCAAACAAAGCCGGGTATACCCATATAACTCACTTATATTCAGCCATGTCATCCGTAACACGTAGAAATGCTTTTCGACATGCAGGAGTAGTGGAAGCTGCCTATTTGATTGATGATATAACAGTCGAAATCATCGCTGACGGTATACATCTCCCCAAGCCACTCCTTCAATTTGTTTATAAATTCAAAGGACCTGACAAAACTGCACTCTGTACCGATGCTATGCGGGGCGCTGGAATGCCAGATGGAGAGTCCATTCTAGGAAGCCTGACTAACGGACAAAAAGTTATTATTGAAGATGGCGTTGCAAAAATGCCGGATCGTTCTGCTTTTGCAGGTAGTGTAGCCACCACTGACCGTTTGGTTAGAACCATGGTACAATTAGCTGGCATCCCCCTCACCGATGCTATCCGCATGATGACACTCACCCCTGCCCGCATTTTACACATTGACTCATCAAAAGGTTCTCTTGAAGCAGGTAAAGATGCTGACATTATCATTTTCGACAATCAAATCAATGTTATTAACACAATATCAGAAGGCCATGTTATCTATAGTAAATGAATCTGAAACCAAAGTATTTCAACAAGAGCTATTAACCATTAAAATTTACCCCACTCTCCAACAAATGGGCAATGAAGCTGCAAAGGAAGTAGCTGACAGAATCTGCAAGCTCTTGGAAGAAAAGGCTGAAATCAATATGATCTTTGCCGCCGCTCCCTCACAAGACGAATTTTTAAATCATCTAATCCATGATAAGCGAATAGATTGGACCAGAATCAACGCCTTCCATATGGATGAATACATAGGTATTCATCCGGACGCGCCACAGAGTTTCGGGCATTTCCTCCGTATTCGTATCTTTGACAAAGTTCCTTTTAAAAAAGTGAACTACCTGAATGGACGCGCAGAGAGTCTTGAAGAGGAATGCAAACGATATGCCGATCTGCTTACTAAATATCCGGTAGACATTGTTTGCCTGGGTATCGGAGAAAACGGGCATATTGCTTTCAATGATCCGGATGTAGCTGATTTCAATGATCCCAAACTGGTAAAAATCGTAAAACTCGATCCGGTATGCCGTCAACAACAAGTCAACGAAAAATGCTTCGAAAGACTGGATTTAGTACCTAAAGAAGCATTGACACTAACAATACCTGCTTTACTAAAGGCCGAATGGATGTTTTGTATTGTTCCTTTCAAGAATAAAGCTCATGCGGTATATCGAGCCATTTACGGTGAAATTTCAGAAAAATGTCCAGCAAGTATATTGCGAAGAAAAGAAAAATCTTCGCTATATTTGGACACCGAAAGTGCAGAACAGATAAATCTATAACCAATCATGAAAAACAGAATCATTCTTTTCTTTGTATTGCTGATGATCAGTACCAGTATATACGCACAAAAAGTAATGAGAATAGGAATTATCGGTTTGGACACCTCCCATTCTACCGCTTTTACTGAATTGATCAATAGCGGCTCGGACGAAACATTTTCTAAAGGTTTCCGGGTAGTAGCCGCCTATCCATATGGTTCTAAAACAATTCAATCCAGTTATGAACGTATTCCCGGATATATTGAAAAAGTAAAGGCACAAGGAGTAGAAATCACCTCTTCCATAGCAGACTTATTGGAAAAAGTGGATTGCGTACTTCTGGAAACGAATGACGGACGGCTTCACTTGGAGCAAGCAATGGAGGTCTTCAAAGCCGGTAAAATCTGCTATATAGACAAGCCTATCGGAGCTACATTAGAAGATGCCATTGCTATCTATGAGATGGCAGAAAAATACAATATACCAATCTTCTCATCCTCTGCCTTGCGGTTTACTCCTCAAAATCAAAAACTACGAAACAGTGAACTAGGACAAATCTTAGGAGCTGACTGCTATTCTCCACATAAAGTGGAACCCACTCATCCAGATTTCGGTTTTTATGGAATCCATGGAATTGAGGCTCTGTATACAGTCATGGGTATGGGATGCGAATCCGTCAATCGCATGTCTTCCGACAAAGGGGATATTGTAGTGGGACGTTGGAAGGATGGAAGAATCGGCACATTCCGAGGAATCACCAAAGGACCGCAAATTTACGGAGGGACAGCCTTTACCTCGAAAGGCGCAATAGCCGTTGGAGGATATCAGGGATATAAAGTGCTCCTTGAACAAATATTAATATTCTTCCAAACCGGAGTTCCACCTATTTCAAAAGAAGAAACGATTGAAATTTTCACTTTTATGAAAGCCTCTAATATGAGTAAAGAGCAAAATGGCAAGATTATTACACTGAAAGAAGCGTATCAGAAAGGCTGGAAAGATGCACAGAAATTAGTCAAGATTTATAATAAGAAATAAAAGGATGAAACTCGCATACAACATTAGATTTTTAGTGTTTTTATTGGTGGTTGCCTCATGCTCTTTATCTAAAAGGCAGACTACCGATGAAGTAGATATAAGCGGATCTCATAAAATAGATCTGATTGTACTCGATCCCGGACATTTCCATGCCAGCCTACTTCAAAAAGATACATTGACAGATGTCAGTGACACCATCCGGATATATGCCCCCGAAGGAATAGCCGTCAACCAATATCTGGAAAGCATTGATTCTTATAACCAGCGGGCGGAATCTCCTACGACATGGAAAAAACAAGTATATACCGGAGATGATTATCTCCAGAAAATGCTTGCCGATCATAAAGGTAATGTAGTAGTATTGGCTGGAAACAATCAGAAAAAGACGCGCTATATCATGGAGTCTATCAAAGCCGGATATCATGTCCTTGCCGATAAGCCACTGGCTATCAATCCACAGGATTTCAAGTTATTGACAGAAGCCTATCAACTCGCCAAAGAAAAGAATCTTCTTTTATACGATCTGATGACGGAACGTTATGATATCCTCAATATCATAGAAAAAGAGCTTTTGCATCAGACGGAATTATTCGGAGATTTACAAAAAGGTTCACCGGACAATCCATCTGTCATAATGGAAAGCGTGCATCATTTTTTCAAGACAGTTTCTGGCAAGCCATTAATTCGCCCGGCATGGTATTATGATGTAGAGCAACAAGGAGAAGGGATTGCAGATGTTACAACACATCTGATCGATCTTATCAACTGGCAATGTTTTCCTGATAAAACGATTCATTATCAATCGGATGTCACCGTGAATGCCGCCAAACACTGGGCAACTCCAATTACATTAGCAGAGTTCAGTCAATCGACACAAGTCGATTCTTTTCCCGCTTATCTTAATCGATACATAAAAAACGATGTATTGGAAGTGATGGCAAACGGAAGTCTCAACTATACCGTTAAAGGGATTTGTATAGGAATAAAAGTCACATGGCATTATACTCCACCCACTAACGGAGGAGATACATTTACTTCCATAAAGAAAGGAAGTAAAGCCACTTTAAAAATCGTTCAGGATGAAAAAAATGGATTTGTAAAAGAGCTATATATACAGAAAGAACCGGACATTGACAATCGGACATTTGAAGCTCAATTGCAAAAAACAGTGGAACAGCTTCAAATAACTTATCCGTTCTTATCTGTCAAAAACAAAAAGAATGGAACTTATCTGATTGACATACCACAGGAAAAACGATTAGGACACGAAGAACATTTCAGCAAAGTGGCAAAGGCTTTCCTGCATTATGTACACAATCAGGATATGCCGGAATGGGAAAATGAAAATACACTAGCTAAATATTACATTACTACTACTGCTGTAGAAATGGCAAAGAAAGGAAACAAATAAACAAAACAATAGGTGTTAGAAACAAGATGCAAATATTATGAAAATGAAGCCATGTTTCATGGCTTCATTCCTCATATCATGGGGACCCGATTCGATATCCTGCTCATTCATTCCGATATCGACCGATTGAATACACTTTGGGCAGATATCGCCTATGAGCTGGAGCGATTGGATAAAATATTAAATCGTTTTGATCCTCATAGTGAAGTTTCCAAGATTAATAATCATGCTTCTCAAAGCAAGATTCAAATCAGTAAAGAGATGAAATCAATCTTACAGCTTTGCTCATACTATTATGAGACCACTTCACACTTATTCGACATTACATTAAAAGATTTCTCCCAAATACAACTTCATGAACATTCATATATCTCCTTTACATCTCCTGATATTTCACTTGATTTTGGAGGTTTTGCCAAAGGATATGCTTTGAAGAAAATAAGAAAATTCATTGAACAGGAGAATATTAGTGATGCATTTGCTAATTTTGGAAACAGTTCGATCCTGGGTATAGGACATCATCCTTATGGAGATTGTTGGAAAGTCAGTTTTCTGAACCCGTACAATCAGTCTCTTCTAAAAGAATTCGATCTGCAGGATACAGCATTATCCACTTCCGGCAATACGTTACAATATACCGGACACATTATGAATCCGCTTACAGGCATATTTAATAAACAACGAAAAGCAAGTTCTATCCTGTCCCCCGACCCGTTGGAAGCCGAAATTCTTAGTACGGTCTGGATGATTGCCAATGAACAGGAACAAAAAAAGATTTCAGAAAAGTTCAATAATATACAAGCAACCCTATACAATTTATGATATGAAAGAACATAAAGAAAAAGGAGTAGACTTAGGACTCAGACAATTCATCAAAAGCCTGGGATATGTTGCCGGAGGAACCGCATTATTGGCGACCACTCCTTGGCTGACTTCCTGTACTCCGGAGAAACTACAAGAGATCAAGCATGAGAAAGCACGAATCGCTTTGATTGGTACCGGGTCCAGAGGACAATACCACATCCATAACCTCAAAGAAATACCTCATGCACAAATTGTTGCCGTATGTGATAATTATGCCCCCAATCTTCAACAAGCATTGGAACTTTGTCCGGATGCAAAGCCATATACGGATTACCGCAAACTACTGGAATCGAAGGACATCGATGGAGTCATCATATCCACACCACTAAACTGGCATGCACCTATTGTATTGGACGCATTAGCTGCCGGCAAACATGTCTTTTGCGAGAAAGCAATGGCACGTACCCTTGACGAGTGCAAGGCTATCTATGACACTTACAACCAGTCAGACAAAGTCCTCTACTTTTGTATGCAGCGAATGTATGACGAGAAGTACATCAAGGGAATGCAGATGATCCATTCCGGTCTCATCGGAGATGTAGTAGGTCTTCGCTGTCACTGGTTCCGTAATGCAGACTGGCGTCGTCCGGTTCCTTCACCAGAGCTGGAACGCAAAATTAATTGGAGATTATACAAAGAGAGCTCCGGAGGATTAATGACGGAATTAGCATGCCATCAGTTGGAAGTTTGTAACTGGGCAGCCCAAAAAATGCCGGAATCCATTATGGGAATGGGTGACATTGTATACTGGAAAGACGGACGAGAAGTTTATGATAGCGTCAATGTCACTTACAGATACTCGGATGGAGTTAAGATCGCATACGAATCATTGATTTCCAACAAGTTCAACGGAATGGAAGACCAGATTCTGGGAAGTAAAGGAACCATGGAAATGGCAAAAGGTATTTATTATCTGGAAGAAGATCATTCAACTTCGGGTATCCGGCAACTGATTGACCAGGTAAAAGACAAGGTCTTTGCCGCCATCCCGACAGCAGGTCCCAGTTGGCGACCGGAAACAAAAATGGAGTACACACCACACTTTATCATTGATGGAGATATTCACGTAAACAGTGGATTGAGTATGATCGGAGCAGACAAAGACGGTTCGGACATTATCCTGTCTTCTTTCTGCCAGTCGTGTATCACCGGAGAGAAAGCACAGAATATAGTTGAAGAAGCATATTGTTCAACGGTTCTTTGTTTACTTGGAAATCAGGCCATGGAAGAACAACGCCACATATTCTTTCCTGACGAATATAAAATACCTTATATGAAATTCTAAACCATGAAAGATATTATCATCACATCCCAAAAGCTGAAACGAGAAAGAAATATCTATCTTCTAAGTTTCATACTTGCGTTTATCGTCAATGTTATTGCAATCATTGTCTATTCCCGACCATGGATCGAAGTAATTTCTCAAATCGGATATGTGATTGTCATCAGCATTTTCATTTATTTCATCCTATGGATTCCCCGGGGAATTCTTAGCGTCCTGATCCGTCTTTTCCGAAGAAAAAAATAAGAAATTTACGTTTTTTGAGGGAGAATTGGCGGAAATACTCATTCACATATCCTAATAACAACCTAATTTTGGAGAAAAATAGATACTATGACAACAAGAAGAGATTTCATCAAAAAAACAGTAGCAGGTACAGCTGCACTTTCTTTAGGAAGCATACTTCCAGGGTTTGGTTCCAGCCGATATCAAGATATTCTGGGAGCTAATGAGAAAATACGTATCGGAGTTATTGGCGTAAATTCCAGAGGCAGTGCTCTCGCGCAAGGATTTGCCAAACAACCCGATTGTGAAGTAACTTACATTTGCGATGTAGACTCAAGAGCACTTGAAAAATGCCAGGCTGCGATTCACAAACTGACCGGACGGACTCCTAAAGGAGAAAAAGACATACGCAAAATGTTAGAATCCAATGAGTTTGAGGCAGTAGTAATCGCCACTCCGGACCATTGGCATGCTAAAGCAGCCATTATGGCTATGCAAGCCGGCAAACACGTTTATCTGGAAAAACCAACTAGCCACAATCCGGCAGAAAATGAAATGTTGGTTAGAGCCACTTTAAAATACAATCGAATCGTTCAGGTTGGCAATCAACGCAGATCATTCCCGAATGTAATCAAAGCGATGGAGGAAATCAAGTCCGGCACCATCGGAAAAGTGAGATATGCCAAATCATGGTATGTCAACAACCGTCCTTCTATCGGAACAGGTAAAGTCATTCCCGTACCGGATTATCTGGACTGGGATTTGTGGCAAGGCCCTGCCCCTCGTGTACCCGATTTCAAGGATAACTTCATTCATTACAACTGGCACTGGTTCTGGAACTGGGGAACTGGAGAAGCTTTAAATAACGGTACTCACTTTGTCGACATGCTTCGCTGGGGACTAGGTGTGGATTATCCAACCAAAGTAGATTCAATCGGAGGACGTTATCGTTTTCAGGATGATTGGCAGACGCCGGATACACAGCTTATCACTTTCCAGTTTGGCGACGAAGCATCTTTCTCCTGGGAGGGACGTAGTTGCAATACGATGCCGGTAGACGGATATGGAGTCGGTACTGCATTCTATGGAGATACGGGCACTCTTTTTATTGGTGGTGGTAACGAATATAAGATAGCAGATATCAAAGGCAAAACGATCAAGGAGGTAAAGAGTGATTTGAAGTTTGAAACCGGAAATCTCCTGAATCCTTCAGAAAAGCTGGACTCTTTCCACTTCCGGAACTGGTTTGATGCTATCCGCAAAGGTACTAAGTTAAACTCCGGAATTGTAGATGCCTGTATCAGTACCCAGCTAGTACAATTGGGTAATATCGCTCAGCGCGTCGGTCATTCATTACAAATCGATCCGGGAAGCGGCCGTATTCTCAACGATTTGGAGGCTAATAAGCTCTGGGGAAGAGAGTATGAAAAAGGATGGGAAATACGAGTTTAATTCAGCTTATTCCTCTCACTTTTAATAAGTTATTTAGAGATATGGTGTTCAAATACCATATCTCTTTCTGTTATACAAGTAGCCCCCCTGCAGTCGCTACAGCCTCATTCAAAGGAACCACCCCACAAAAAGAGCAAAGAAACTCCCCAACTGTTCTTTAAAAGTGCGAAGAGCCAATTCTATATGCTTCTCAACGGTACGAATAGAAATACCGAGTTTATCAGCAATCTCTTGGTTAGTCAGGGATTTGAAACGGCTAAGACAAAACACACTCCTACGTTTAGGCGGCATCGTATCAATCACACTTTGTACTGCTTCACGCAATTCACGATAGTCTGTAGTTGGCTCATCCGTACTTGAAGATTGCTCCAATGTCATCATGTCTTCCGTTAACACAACATGGGTATTGTATTTGGCCCGAAGATAATTGAAAACCTCCCGTTTGGAAAGTACATAAATATAGTTCTTGATTGACATCGTTTCATCCAAAGCTTCACGATGTATCCAGATCTTCATAAATACATTCTGGATAATATCTTCTGCTGCCCCTGCATCCTTCAGCATACCTCTGGCAAAAGCAAAAAAGGTGGGATAATAACGATGAAAAAGGGTCTCATAGCTCCCCATATCCCCTTCTCTCAACTGCCGTAACAACAGTTGTTCTTCAGTAACAGAAGATAAATCAGTTTTATTCATCGTTTATTCCGAAAAAGATTTCTAGGCAACAAAGCTATAAATAATATAGAAGATATACCAAACCCTATTTAAAATCACATCATATTGTAATATGTAAGGGAGGAGTAAACAGGAAATAGTATGCTTCTGATGACAAAACTATGAAATTAATATGAAAAATTCAAGTCTTATTGAAAATAGTGATGATTAAAAAAAAAAGTTCAAATCCGATTACGTACCCCCTCCAAGTGATGTGTTCTTCATTATAGAAACGAGTTATAAATAGCGCGCTATTAACCATTGAATCAAATTATTTAAAAAACATGAGAAATTTTCTACTTTTATTCTTGCTACTCATGCCTGTGATTGGCAGTTGCACCGATGACTATGATGACTCGGCTGCCTGGAAGGACATTGATGGAATCTACAAAGATCTCGATCAACTGAAAGAGAAGCTAAACAGTTTGCAACTACAAGCGAATGCGTTGAGCCAAATTGTGAAAGGAGGAGCAATCACCTCTGTCACAGAAGCTGCTAATGGCGGTTATGTCATTTCTTATAAAGGAAGTGACAATGTAGAGCATAGCTTCACCATCGCTACCACCGATCAAATGGTTTCCAGTCCGATTATCGGAATACAAGAAGAAGCCGGAACTTATTACTGGACTACTACCACCAAAGGACAAACAACTTTCCTGTTGGATACCAACAAACAAAAAATCCCAGTATCGGGTAGCGCTCCTCAAATACGAGTGGATGAGAATGGATATTGGGTTATCAATGGCCAGCAGATTCTCGACAGTAACCAAAAGCCGATTAAGGCCGAAGGTAAAACGGCTTCACTGATTACTAAAGTGGAAATGAACGATAACGGAACTGCCTCAATAACACTAGGCAACGGAGAAATTCTATCGGTCAGTACCTTTACGCTATTTAATGTAGAATTTAAAAATGCAGGTCAACCTGCCATTTCTCCTATTATTATAGAGGAAGGAACGAAAAGCCTTACCTTAAATTATAATATTATCGGGAAAAAGGCAGCACAAACACTGGTGCTCATCACACGTAGCGACGATGGAGTAGAAGTCAAGTTGAATAGCAGCAATAAAACACTGGCTATTACCTTTACCGATGATTTTGAAGAGGGAGTAACCATGATTATGCTCTATGATACTGAAGATAATGTATTAATCAAGCCGGTACGCTTTACTCTACCAATCGTCGAAAACGGAGGCATTGCTACTGCAACAGACTTTAAAGCATTTATAGATGCGGTCACGAATGGAGGTAGTTTACGTAAATTCAAAGACACAGAAGGAAACGTAATCCTACTGAATGATATCGATATGAAAGATATTACACTGACGAGCGGTGTAGGAAGTAAAGTTACAAGTAATACTACCAGTGCTAATACAAAAGTAGTTTATACAATCGGCGAGCAAACCTTCAACGGGGTATTTGACGGTAAAGGACATTCAATTAACAACCTAACTTGTACGTATAATCTTGAAGACGGCAATATCGCCCACGGATTATTTAATTCACTCGGCAGTTCGGGAATTATCAGAAATTTAGTGGTTTCCGGTAATGCCACCATTACAGGTAAAGCTCCGCAAGGGGCAGCTATTGGCGGATTGGTAGGCTATTGTGAAGGAAGCATACTGGCATGCACCAATAAAATAAACTTATCCTTTGAAGGAACAAACGCCGCTAATATCGGTGTTCGAATGGGAGGTTTGGCTGGTGTACTGTATGGAAATAAAATAGGCGACACAACACAAACAAATGGCTGTATAAATGAAGGCAACCTGACTTGCGGCAATATTGTCAACACGGGCTCCGGGGCCTATTCCGCTTTCAACCAAGGAGGAATTGCGGGATATATAGAAATTGATGAAGCCTATATCGGATATGCAATCAACAAAGGAAATATCAGTGCACCTTCCGGACGTGGCGGAGGAATCGTAGGAACTTTACAGGAAGGAACGATTGAAAACAGCACTAACGAAGGACTTATTCAGGATGACGTGAACGATGTATTTGCCTCAAACTCCAAACGATATAATGTGAAACGTATCGGAGGACTTGCAGGGGGAATCAACACAGATAAATACCTCAAGAATTGTATTAACAACGGAAACGTCTACTCTCAAAATGGAAGTCGTGCAGGCGGATTCGTCGGACACAACGCCGGATTTGTTCAATCATGTACAAACAACGGAATCATTCTGTCGGATGCAACCGCAGACGGAGCCAACAAACATGGAGCCGGATGGGCTTGTGGCTATAGCGGTACAAAAACTGGCACAGACTATATCACAGACTGCCACATCGGAGGCAAAATCGGAGATTACAGTGTTTACAAGAACAATCCGGAAGATGCTCCGGTTGCCACTTACAGCAATGCCGTCCGCCACGGAGCTTTCTCCAAAGAAGCTAATAACTTCTCTAATCAGGATGAAGCATACTATGACTGGCAGGTGACCGAAGACCGCGAATTGGCATCGGGTATCGTATACAAACACTATTCTTTCACCAATTTCAATCAGAATATCTATGCTATCGAGATTGATATGAACAATCCGAAAGTGACGTTCGAAACAGTCATGGCAGATGAGATCTGCCCGAATCCTAATGGTAACAACAACTCTAATAATGGTAAAATTCTTCGCGAAACATTGTCAGAGACTTGTGTCAGACGAAGAGGAGAAGGAAGAAATATCGTCGTAGGTATCAATACCGGCTTTTTCAATTCTCACGACGGCTTCCCCAGAGGAATGCATATTGAAGAAGGAGAACCTGTATTCGTCAATAATCCGTATGTGCGTTCCACTTTGACCAATCATGTCTGGGGATTCACCTTCTTTGATAACCGTTCCATCAGTTTCGAAAAGAGAGACTTTACTGGTAAATTGAAAGTCGGAACCAAAGAATATGAATATTATTCAGTCAATGACACCATTGTCCGCTTGAATGGCAAGCCATCATACGATGCAAATTTATATACTTTCAGATATGTGAAAGAGCCTCATCCGGGGTTGACCAACCCAATAGGAACCAAAGCTTTGTTTATCATAGGCAAAAATAACCAACCATTGAAGGTTAATTCCGGTGATTTTGAAGCTACAATTACCCAAATCATTGACGGGCGAAGCACTACTGTAGAAGCTCCATACGTAATAGATAAAAATGAATGGGTGTTGCAAGTGACAGGTGACAAAGCCAATGAACTGGCTCAAAGTCTGAAAACAGGAGATAAAGTACAAATTAGTGCCGAACTTAAAATAGGTAGTTCTACCGATCCGATTAAAGTACATAATTCCAGCATGTATCGCTACGTATACAATGGTATATACTCCGCTCCTCCCAAGAAAGAAGATGCAGAGACAATCAACCCGACTACTAATCTTGGAATGACACAAGATAAATCGAAGGTAATTATATTCTGTGTAGACGGAAGAACAGATAACGACAGAGGACTTGATTTTTATGAAGCTTATCGTGTCTGCAAAAAGTTGGGGTTATATGATGTAATCCGTTTCGATGGAGGAGGTTCTACGGTAATGTGGACTTATGAAAATGGTATCGGAAATGTAATCAATCATGTGTCGGATGCGAATGGTGAAAGAAGCTGCATGAACTATCTGCATGTCAGAGTACTTGAATAATGAATCAAACGAATGTTAATCACTGAATATATGAAAAAGTTTATAAGTATATCATTATTTATATCTGCCTGCTTTCTAGGAAGTTGTAGTTCTTACGACGACGAACGAATTTGGCAGGACCTCAACGAAATAGAAAAAACGATTGGAGATTATGAAGCTCAAACCGAAACATTGACTGCACAAATGGCCTCACTGTCCAAAGTGCTCGGAAGTTCGTTTATCACTTTAATCAGTCAGGATGCTGATGGTAACTACATAATATCTTACAGCGACGGTGGTGGGGAAACCCACACCGTTACCATCGCCACCCAAGGAGATGTTATCAAATTCCCAATCATCACAGCAAAGCAAGATAGTGACGGTAAATTCTACTGGGCACAGACTACTGATAAGGGGAAGACTTACACATTCATCCTTGACGGTGACGGAAAGAAATTCCCGATTGGCGGAACGATGCCTGACGTTAAAATAAACGAGAATGGTTACTGGAGTGTGAACGGTAGTAGTACCGGTGTATTGGCTAATGATTTAAGTAATATGTTATTCAAATCAGCCTATATCGATGATAAAACAGGAGAAGCCGTATTTATTCTGGCAGACGGCCAGGAATTGCGGATGAGTTTGCAGGAAGCACTCAGCATCCGCTTCAACAGTCCGGTATACAACGCAGTAACAGACTATACCACTCCCGTAAGTATCCCATACGAAATATATGGTACACAGTCGGAAAATGCATATGTAGACTTGTTTACTGCCTACAATATGGAAGTCAAAATAGACAAGATCTCTTCCACCCTTATCGCCACCATGAAAGAAGGGGCAACTGAAGGGAATATCCTGTTACTGGTAAGTGCTGGTAATAATACCGTATTGAAACCGATATACTTCACATATGGTACTGCTATTCTGGACGAACCAATATATCAAGGTCATGTAGGACCTATCCAACTTAAAGGTACACAAATGAATATTGAGATGCAAATATCTGCGAACATATCCTATCAAGTCAATACAGAAAATGAGTGGATCACCTACAACGGGACCCGCGCACGGGTTACAACCACACACGCTTTCACCATTCTGGCCAATGAAACAGGCGACGAACGTACCGGAAAAATAACATTCTCCAACTCGCTGTATAATATTTCTTCAAGCATTGATGTGATACAGGAAGCAAAAGAAGTGGAAGCTAAGGGAGGAATCAGTACGGCCACTGATTTGGTTAACTTTGCGAAAGCCGTTAATAATGGAACAAATACTTCCCGTTGGCAGAATGATGCCGGAGAAGTAGTTTTGCTGAATGACATTGATATGTCATCCGTGACCAGCTGGACACCGATAGGCGACATAGATGCTTCCAACTATACAACTGCCGAACCTTACGTTTCCGTACATCCGTTTACCGGAACCTTCAACGGACAAGGTTACGCCATCAAGAATCTGAATTGCAGTGCAGATATAACGAACGGAGGGCTGGCATACGGCCTGTTCGGTTCAATAGAAAACGCAACGGTCAAGAATTTGGCTTTAGGAGATGCTGGTACCACTACTATTTGGATCATGAGCGGAACAGCACCTAAATATACTGTTATCGCTCCTCTTGTTTGCTTCGCCAAAAATTCAGTAATAGAGGGCTGTACTAACTATTATAATATCGACTTCACAGCCGATAATAAATCTGGAGAATTTAACGCACTTTCCGGTCTGGTAGGTGCTATTATAAATACGACGATCGGAGGAGAATCCAAAGCACAAGGTTGTGCCAACAGAGGATTTGTCCGCACAGGACACATCAGTAATACAGGCAATGGAGGTACGGGCATGCAGACTGCCGGAATCTGCGCCTTCATGGCTAAAGCAGAAGGTGGCAAACTGAATTACTGTACTAACTATGGTGATATTAGTTGTCCGAGTGGAAGAACAGGCGGAATTGTAGCAACACTGATGTATGGCAACATTTACAACTGCGACAATAGAGGAACCATCGAAGATGATAAGGTAGGACAATTCGAAGGTAAAGAAGCGAGCATAACCTACAATTACAAACGTATGGGTGGAATTGTGGGAGGTACGGATGACCTGAAAACGAAACCAGAATGTACAGTAGAGTCCTGCACAAATTATGGAAATGTCATGACTCACCTAAGTGTCCGCACCGGAGGTATCATCGGTCACTCCAACATACAGATTATCGGCTGTGTAAACAAAGGGGCTGTTCTGGGAGATGTATTTACCGAAGGAAATGGAACCAACAGACATGGTCCGGGGTGGTTATGTGGTTATTCGGGTGCTTCTACTGCAACCTGGACTAATTGCAAAGCTTGTGTATGCGGAGGTTATGTCGGTGATTACAGCAAGTATAAGGACGATCCCACTTCTGCACCGGATGCCACCAACGAGAATGCATTCTGCCATGCAAACCAGAATTTCGATCCCAGTATTAATTTCTAAAAGACACAAGATATGAAAAGAATATATTTTTTCTGTTCGTTGCTTCTTTCCCTCCTGCTAACCAGTTGTGGGGATTATGACGACTCCGCGATTCAGAATAAGCTCAATGATTTCAAAGAGCGAATAACTGCTCTTCAAACAAAAGCGAATAAACTCAACGAAGATATTTCAAAGCTGAGCTATCTGACGGAAGGAAATGTTATCACCTCCGTTACCCGGAACTCGGATGGACAATATGTCATTACCTACAAAGATAGCAATAATGAAGAAAAAGCAGTCGTCGTAGCAACCCAGGAAGATGTAATAGAAGCTCCGATACTAGGTGTACGCCTCAGCGATGATGACCAATTGTATTATTGGACTACAACCATTGACAATGAAACAAACTGGCTCACTGATGATGCCGGGAAAAAAGTCCCAGTCTGCGGCTATACCCCCGAAATGGGGGTAAACGCCGACGGTTACTGGACAGTCAACGGTGAAGTCCTTAAAGATAGCAAAGGCACTCCTATTACAGCTACCACCGACGCGACTGCCATTTTTAAGAATATATCCAAAACTGACGATGGATATCTCAATATCACATTGGGTAACGGAGAAACCCTTACATTGGAAGTATTCAATTCACTGAATCTCAAGTTGAAAGCTGAAGCGGTTACCAAGGTGACTGACCTTGCCAGTCCTCTGAAAATTGAATATGAAGTGACGGGAACATCAGCAGGAGACGCGATAATTACTATTGCTCAGGCAGTAAACGTTAAAGCAACACTCGACAAAGAGACTCATACTCTTACAGTGACATTCGAGAATGATTTTGACGAAGGCCATGTCATCATCACAGCCTACGATCTTCAACATCTTGTGCTTCGCCCTCTTTTATTCAAAAAGAATTAATCCTTAAAATGATATGAATATGAAAAAAAGAATTTTATTCGCCGGACTTCTGCTCTTGCTGACTCTAAGCACTTTTGCAGCCACTCCTGTCACTTCGGGCAAGACAAATGCGCAAAAGATAGTAGAAGCCATCCACAACCCGAAAACAGACTATGTAGTAGTAGTGTCTCACCGGGGAGACTGGAGAGATTACCCGGAAAACTCGATCCCCGCCATTGAATCAATTATCCGAATGGGAGTTGATGTTATGGAACTGGATCTGAAGCTAACAGCCGACAGTGTACTTGTCCTCTGCCACGACGGTACCATTGACCGGACTACTACAGGAAAAGGCAGAGTCAGCGACGTAACTTACGATTATATCAAAAACTGTTTCCTGAAAACTGGACATAACTGCCCTACCAAATACAAGATGCCGACTTTAAAAGAAGCATTGGCTGTTTGCAAAGACCGTATAGTGGTTAATATAGACCAAGGGTATCAATATTATGATTTAGTGATGGCTATTACAGAAGAACTGGGAGTCACAGAACAAATCCTGATTAAAGGCAAAAAACCGGTAGATTTTGTAGATGCACAGGCAAAGAAGTATAAGCACGCTATGATGTACATGCCCATTATTGATATTAACAAACCAAGCGGACAGGAATTATTCCGCCAATATATGGACAAAAAAATCGTCCCTTTGGCTTATGAAGTATGCTGGCAACAAGAAACTCCGGAAGTAAGAAAATGTATGAAGGATATCCTTGCCCAAGGTTCCAAAATCTGGGTAAACACCCTTTGGGCCTCGCTCTGCGGAGGTGAAGAAGCTGGTATATACGATGACTACGCTTTTGAACACGGGGCAGAAGTTTACCAAAAGGTGCTAGATTTCGGTACATCCATCATACAAACGGACCGACCAGAGTTATTAATCAGCTACCTGAAGAAAATCGGACGCCACGATTAGCCTCTCGAAGTTATTACTCTATTTATCAGATAAAGAAACATGAGAAATTTTATATTGCTCCTTCTGACTTCACTATATTAAATAAAAACAAGTGCTTATGAATATGAGATCAGATTAAGAATACGAATCTATCCCCAATAGAATATCTTATTCAGAAATAATCAACATAATATACTCACAGATAAAGAAAAAAAATGCATTTTTGTACTTTAAACAAATACGCTATGAAGATAACTAACGACATATTAAAAGATTATTTCTACGATAAGTGTTCTCACGAGGAAGAAATAGAAATCCAAAAGTGGTTGACAGAAAATGACAATAACCTGATGGACCAGAGTTTCCGTGAGATTATCTCTGAAATTCAAATAGAGGACCGTGAGTTATCTCAAAAAGCCTTTCAGAAATTTCAAAAAGCTATTCAACCCAAACAGGTTCGCATACTACGCCCAAGGCTTCAGCACTCAATCCGCTGGATGCAGCGTGTAGCAGCCGTCCTTTTTATACCACTTTTGTTTTTAGCCGGATATTTACTTCTTGACAAGAAGGCAAATACACACTGGAATGATATCACCGTACCACACGGTATGCATCAAACACTCACTCTTTCGGATGGAACGAAGCTCCACGTCAATTCAGGCACGCGGGTTATTTATCCTTCCGACTTCACAGAAGATAAAAGAGAAATCTTTGTCAGTGGAGAGCTCTTTGCCGATGTGGCAAAGGACCCGGACAAGCCTTTTATCATTTCTGCCGGTGACGTCCATGTGCAGGTACTGGGTACAAAGTTCAATCTCCGTGCCTACGAGAATATTGAGACGGTAGAAGTCGCACTCGTAGAAGGTTCGGTACTGTTCAAAACTCCGACTCATCCTAATGAGATTCTGAAAAAAGGAGAAATGATCCAGTACAACCGTGCCTCACAGAAAATTGTTCGTGAAACATTCCTTGCCAATCTGTACAAGTGTCCGTCAAAAAGCGAAGGATTCTATTTCAGTAATCTTCCCCTTAGTGATATTGTGAAGGAACTGGAATATTATTTCGATACCAGAATCATCATATTAGATCAAAAGTTAAGCGACAACACGTACATTGCTTATTTCACTAACGGGGAAACTCTTGACGAGATTTTATCCAATCTCAATACAGACGGACAAATGTCCATAACCCGGAGTCAGGAAGTAATCATGATTACTTCTGCAACTCCATAAATTTAGCAGTAGTATAACCTGATATGAAGCAAACTAATATTTATAAAAAATATATATCGACAATCTGGTTTGCTTGTGTGATGATATTTTTCTCTCAACCTATTCTAGCACAAGACATAACCTTACAATTAAAGAATGTTACTGTAAAAGAAGCGATAGAAGCTTTACATAAGACCAAGAATTATTCAGTTGTAATCAAATCTTCCGAGATCAACATGAGTAAGAAGGTGTCAATCAATGCCAATAATGCGCCTATCAAGGTCGTTTTGGATCAGATATTCGTGGGACAGAATGTTAGCTATACCATCAACAGACATAGCATCATCATCAGTAAAAAGTCCGATACCAGCCAGCAAAAGTCCGATGAGAAAAAGAAGCAGACAATCACCGGGGTTGTCTATGACGAAGAAGGAAATCCCGTTATCGGTGCTTCGGTGATGAACAAAGAAACCGCACAGGGAGCAATTACCGACTTGGATGGAAAGTTCTCTCTGGAGACTTCCATTCCTTCGACTATTGATATTTCGTATGTAGGCTATGAGGTAGCGACAGTTCATGTAAAAGACGGTCAGACTAAGACAATCCGTCTGGTACCTTCCAGTCTGATGATTGACGAAGTAGTTGTAGTGGGCTATGGTAGCCAACGCAGAAGTAATCTGACAGGTGCTGTATCCACCATTTCAAGCAAAGAACTGAACAACCGCCCGGTAGTATCTGCCGCCAATGCATTACAAGGAGCCGATCCGTCTGTAAATCTGACTTTCGGCACCGGTTCTCCCGAGTCCGGCTATTCATTAAACATTCGCGGAGGGATCTCTGTCAATGGCGGTACGCCATTAGTACTTTGCGACGGTGTAGAAGTTCCACTGAACCAAGTCAATGCAAATGACATCGAGTCGATTTCCGTATTGAAAGATGCATCTTCATGTGCCATTTATGGAGCAAAGGCCTCTGCAGGTGTGGTACTTATCACCACCAAATCGGGAAGTGCTGCAACAAAAGGAAAAGCCAAAATCAGCTACAACGGTCGATTTGGATGGACACAGAACACGACTTCCACTGATTTTATCCGTACCGGATACGATTATGTCACTTTCGCCAACAAGTTCTACCATGCATACAATGGCGTGAATATGTACTTGTACGAAGATGAAGAGCTCCAGAAACTCTATGACCGCCGGAATGATATGACTGAGAATCCGGAACGTCCATGGGTGGAAATCGGAGAAGACGGGAAATATTATTATTATGGAAATACGGACTGGTATGGATACTTCTACAATCGTACCCGCCCACAGATGGAACACAATGTCTCTATCACCGGAGGTGGCGAAAAGGTGAATTACTATATCAGTGGACGTTACTACCAGCAATATGGTATGTTCAACATCGACAAAGACCTTTATAAGGATTATTCGTTCCGTGCCAAAATGGATGCTCAACTAAACAAATGGATCAAATGGTCGACAAATATCGGACTGGATAATAACAATTACAATTATAACGGTACTTCCAACTACGCAATGACTATTGCCCGCCTAGAATCAAATATCAGTCCCTCATTCGTCCCCTTCAATCCGGATGGAACGATTGTGCAATATACCAACCAACTTTATGCCAACTCTCCCTTGGGAGCCGGTGACGGCGGATACCTAACGTCACGAAGAGGTCATAACAGCAAATCCAGAACACTCTTGTCCGTTGTCAATCAGATTGACATTACGTTACTACAGGGACTGACTCTGACCGCCAACTACAGTTACCAACAAAGAAAGCAATTGTACCGTTATCGCAACAATTCATTTGAGTATTCACGCAGTCAGGGAGTGACACAAACTTTCACTTCCGGAAGTATCTTTAATAATTATGAGGAAGACGAATCTTTCCCTGTTACTCACATGTTGAACTATTATGCAACATTTGAACATTCATGGGCAAAGAAACACAATCTTAAAATAGTGGCAGGTAGCCAGTATGAGACTTACCGCAATGTCAACAAAAACACTTCTATGACTAACCTGTCCAATGATAACCTCGACTCCTTCTCGGCAGTAACTCCTGAAAGTGTACTTACCGTATCACAAGATATCAGCGCCTATAAAACGCTTGGTTTCTTCGGCCGTATCAATTATGATTACATGGGTAAATACCTGCTCGAAGTATCCTGTCGTGCCGATGGTTCTTCCCGGTTCGCAGAAGGAGACAGATGGGGAGTTTTCCCTTCAGTATCTGCCGGATGGAGAATCTCCGAAGAGAACTTTTTCAAACCGGTAAGCGACTGGTGGAGCAGCCTGAAGTTACGCGCATCCGTCGGTAGCCTGGGGAACCAGCAGGTAGATTATTACGCTTATCTGCAGACAATCACTTCGGACAATCAGTTCAGCTATACTTTCGACGGAGAAGGCAAAGCATATTACGCAAAGATTTCCAACCCGATTTCTTCCGGACTGACTTGGGAAACCGTTACAACCTACAATGTCGGATTGGATATGTCATTCCTTAGAAACCGTTTAAGTATGAGTGCCGACTATTACGTTCGTAAAACAACAGATATGCTAACTACTTCATTGACGTTACCGGATGTATACGGTGCTTCCACCCCAAAAGCCAACTGTGCCGACTTACGGACAAACGGATGGGAATTATCCGTTTCATGGAACGACTCGTTCAAAGTGGCCAATAAACCTTTCAGGTATGGAATACAAGCTACATTGGGAGATTACCAACGGACAATCACCAAATACAATAATCCGGACAAACTGATCTCCGACCATTATGTAGGCAAGAAGATGGGAGAAATCTGGGGATACCATGTAGACGGATTGTTCAAAACAGATAAGGAAGCAGCAGAATATCAGGCAAAGATCAATGACAAAGTCGTGAACGGACGTGTTTATAGCAGTAAGGTCGACGGTTATCTGCGTGCCGGTGACGTACGCTTTGCTGACTTAAACGGTGACAATGTGATTGGGGCCGGAGCTGGAACAGTAGACGATCCTGGTGATAAACAAATCATTGGAAACACAACTCCCAGATACAGTTATTCTTTCCGTCTGGATGCGAGCTGGAACGGTTTCGACGTATCCGCTTTCTTCCAGGGAATTGGTAAAAGAGACTGGTACCCATCTTATAGTACCACCTCACAGGGAGCAAATTCATTCTGGGGACCATATTCTTTCCCTTCTACCTCATTTGTAGAAAAATCATTTCCGGAAGACTGCTGGACAGAAGACAACAGAAATGCTTTCTTCCCACGTATCAGAGGTTATCAATCCTATTCAGGCGGTTCACTCGGCACCGTAAACGACCGATATATACAGAATATCGCTTATCTGCGTTTCAAGAATCTCTCTATTGGATATACACTGCCTATCAGTAAACGTATTTTTGAAAAGGTTCGTGTTTACGTATCGGGAGAAAATCTATACTATTGGTCGCCTCTGAAGAAGCATAACAAAACTATCGACCCGGAATTGGCAATCTCCAGTAGCACTTACTCATCCAACACGGGTTCGGGATATGCTTACCCGCGTGTTTACACTGTTGGAGTAGATATAACTTTTTAATTAATGACTAATCAGATATAGTATGAAAGCTATCAACAAAATAATAATTCTGGGAATGGCCGTAGCCCTATTCAATAGCTGTGACCTGACACTCCTACCGGAAAATGCAGTGACACCAGAGAATTACTTTCAAAACAAATCCGATCTGGAATTATGGACCAATCAATTTTATACCTTACTGGACGAGCCAGATGCTTCAGCCGGTACAAATGCAGATGATATGATCGACAAAGGCATGGGACAGGTAATTGAAGGAACCCGTTCGGCTGCCAGCGAAACCGGATGGTCATGGACCAAACTCCGCCACATTAATTACTTCCTGCAACATTCTTCCAACTGTGATGATGAAACCGCCCGCAATCAATATAATGGAGTGGCCCAATTCTTCAGAGCTTATTTCTATTTCGTAAAGGTACGCCGTTATGGAGATGTACCCTGGTACGATCAAGTGCTGGGTTCGGAAGATCAGGAATTATTAGTCAAAGCCAGGGATTCCCGCGAGTTTGTGATGAATCAAGTACTCAAAGATTTCCAAGATGCCGCTACCAGTTTGCCGACCAAAAGCACAGAAACTCGGAACACAAGAGTCACTAAATGGGCGGCATTGGCATTTGCCAGTCAAGCTGCACTTTATGAAGGGACTTATCGGAAATACCATGGACTGGATAATTATGAGAAATACCTGGAAATTGCAGCAAGCACTGCCCGGCAGTTTATTGACGAAAGCGGCTTCAGCCTGTATAAAGAAGGAACGGAACCTTACAGAGATATGTTCTGTGCCGACAACGCCAAAACCACAGAAGTCGTACTGGCAAGAGCTTATAACTTCGAAGGTTTGCAATTATCACACTCCGTACAATTCAGCATCGCTAACCTGCAAATGGGATTTACCCGCCGGTTTATGAATCACTACCTGATGGCGGACGGAACACGTTTCACTGATAAACAAGGATATGAAACAATGTTTTACACAGACGAGGTGAAAAACCGCGATCCACGCCTGCAACAAACCGTACTTTGTCCGAACTATATCCAAAAAGGAGAAACAACCGTGACCGCCAATGACTTAACTGCTTATTGCGGCTACAGACCTATCAAATTTGTAGGTACCAAAGATCATGACGGAGCCGCTAAAAGTACCTCCGATTGGCCTTTGATGCGAGCAGCGGAAGTCTACCTGAATTATGCCGAAGCCAAAGCCGAACTGGGAACACTCAAACAAGAAGACCTGGATATCTCTATCAATAAAATTCGAGAACGGGCTAAAATGCCGGATCTGAATCTTACGGATGCCAACAGTAACCCTGATCCTTATCTGGCAGCTTGCTATCCGAATGTTGAGCAGGGAACGAATAAGGGCGTCATTCTCGAAATCCGTCGCGAACGTACAATTGAACTAGTAATGGAAGGGTTGAGACAATGGGATTTATTCCGTTGGAAAGAAGGTAAACAAATGTTCAATCATTACGTACCTAACTACGGTATTTATGTTCCCGGAGTAGGAACATACGATATGGATGGTGACGGGAAGCCTGATCTGGAAATCTACGAAACCACAGCGACCTCCCAATGTGATAATAAAAAGAAACTGGATAAGGATATCTATCTCTCCAACGGAACATCCGGTTATATTATCGGATTCCCCAAAGTTACTTATGGCAAAGACTGGAAAGAGGAAAGAGACTACTTATGGCCTATCCCTGCTGACCAGCGCGTACTTACACAAGGCATTCTAACCCAAAATCCGGGTTGGGAAGATGGACTAAGCTACTAACTAACTCTTTATTTATTTCTTCATCAGAAGGTGTATCGGAAGATAATCGATACACCTTCCCATTACTATCGCCTTTCACTAGGCTATCAAATCCTACCACCATGTTAAAACAACTTATCAAATTTTATCACATCAGCACTCCTGCGACTCCTCTTAAAAAAGACAAGAAAAAACTTAAAAGATTGCAGTGGGCTACCTTTCTTTCCGCCACAGCCGGATATGGTATTTATTATGTCTGTCGGCTAAGCCTGAATGTAGTAAAGAAACCGATTGTTGAAGAAGGAATCTTTTCAGAAACAGAGCTCGGTATTATCGGAGCAGTGTTATTTTTCACCTATGCTATCGGAAAATTCACTAACGGATTTCTGGCAGACCGCAGCAATATCAGGCGTTTCATGTCCACCGGACTGCTAATTACAGCCCTGGCAAACTTATGCCTAGGATTCACCCACTCTTTCATTCTATTCGCCATATTATGGGGAATCAGCGGATGGTTTCAGTCAATGGGGGCTGCTTCTTGCGTAGTCGGATTATCCCGTTGGTTTGAAAATAAGAAACGGGGATCGTTCTATGGCTTCTGGTCGGCAAGCCACAACATCGGGGAAGCAATGACTTTCATTATTGTCGCCTCCATTGTCAGTGCTTTAGGATGGAGATACGGTTTCATTGGAGCCGGAAGTATCGGAATAATCGGGGCATTAATCGTCTGGAGATTCTTTCATGATTCTCCGGAAAGTGAAGGGCTGCCTGCCGTCAATCATCCACAAATGCAAAGTGAAACAGGTGATGCTGCCGATTTCAACAAGGCACAACGGCAAGCTCTAATGATGCCCGCAATTTGGATACTTGCCATTTCGAGTGCATTGATGTACGTCAGCCGCTATGCCGTAAACAGCTGGGGAGTCTTCTATCTGGAAACCCAGAAAGGATATTCTACACTGGACGCCAGTTTTATCATTTCTATCGGTTCGGTTTGTGGAATTATCGGTACAATGTTTTCCGGTGTCATCTCCGACAAGTTTTTCAGTGGGCGCAGAAATGCTCCTGCACTCATCTTCGGTCTGATGAATGCAATGGCACTTTGTCTGTTTCTATTAGTTCCGGGTGTCCACTTTTGGGTAGACGCGTTATCCATGGTACTGTTCGGTACTGCGATCGGAGTACTCCTCTGTTTCTTGGGCGGATTGATGGCAGTTGACATTGCTCCCCGGAACGCTTCAGGTGCAGCATTAGGAATCGTAGGTATTGCCAGTTACATCGGGGCAGGTATACAGGATATTATGAGCGGTATTCTCATAGGAGGGCATAAAAGCATTGTCGATGGCAAAGAAATCTATGACTTTTCTTATATCAATATTTTTTGGATCGGAGCCGCATTACTCTCCGTCTTTTTTGCTTTATTGGTATGGAATGTGAAATCAAAGGATTAACAGAACTGTCAGTATCATAAAAAACGTGAGTTCTTTTCGTCCTCATATGAATTTATTTCGTATTTTTGCGTGGACATCCCCTTTTTTGATGTTCAGGAAGATAATTTGTTGTTAAAGCAAAGCGAAGATTGATATATGAGTGACGAAATCAACGAGATAACGGAAGGACATTCAGACTACAAACCGGCGGACACGCGGGACGAAAACGTAAAGCATCAGTTAACAGGCATGTACCAGAATTGGTTTCTGGACTATGCTTCATACGTTATACTGGAACGTGCCGTGCCTCATATCAATGACGGTTTAAAGCCTGTGCAACGACGTATTTTACATTCAATGAAACGTCTGGACGACGGACGGTATAATAAAGTGGCTAACATTGTGGGACACACCATGCAGTTCCACCCTCACGGTGATGCTTCTATCGGAGATGCCCTGGTACAGTTGGGACAGAAAGACCTGTTGATCGATTGTCAGGGTAACTGGGGTAATATCCTCACCGGAGACGGCGCAGCTGCTCCCCGTTATATCGAAGCACGCTTGTCCAAGTTTGCGCTGGATGTTGTCTTCAATCCCAAAACTACCGAATGGAAACTTTCTTATGACGGACGAAACAAGGAACCGGTCACTCTTCCTGTGAAATTCCCGTTATTATTAGCACAGGGAGTGGAAGGTATCGCCGTGGGACTTTCTTCAAAAATTTTACCACACAATTTCAACGAACTTTGTGATGCCTCTATCAGCTATTTACGCGGAAAGGAATTCCAACTATATCCTGATTTCCAGACAGGAGGCTCTATCGATGTAGCCAAATACAACGACGGAGAGCGTGGCGGAGCCGTGAAAGTACGTGCCAAGATCAACAAGATTGATAATAAAACGCTTGCTATCACAGAAATTCCATACGGAAAGACGACTTCGACAGTGATCGACTCTATCCTGAAAGCTGTTGATAAAGGAAAGATCAAAATTCGTAAGGTAGACGACAATACGGCTGCCAACGTAGAAATATTAGTGCACCTCGCACCCGGCACCTCATCAGATAAAACGATTGATGCTCTGTACGCTTTCACTGACTGTGAAGTAAGTATCTCGCCCAACTGCTGTATTATCGATGACAGTAAGCCACATTTCCTCACTGTGAGCAAAGTCCTGAAAAAGTCGGCAGACAATACGATGGATTTGCTGAAGCAGGAGCTGGAAATCAAGAAAGGAGAAATTCTGGAATCCCTGCATTTCTCTTCTCTCGAAAAGATATTTATCGAAGAACGCATCTATAAGGATAAAGAGTTCGAGCAATCCAAAGACATGGATGCAGCCTGTGCACATATCGACGAACGTCTGACACCTTACTATCCGACATTTATCCGTGAAGTTACGAAAGAAGATATTCTCAAGTTGATGGAAATCAAAATGGGGCGTATCCTGAAATTCAACTCAGACAAAGCAGATGAACTGATCGCCAAGATGAAAGAGGAAATTGCCGAGATTGATAACCACCTGGCTCACATCGTGGATTATACCGTCAACTGGTATCAGATGCTGAAGAACAAATACGGCAAGAATTTCCCGCGCCACACGGAATTGCGAAACTTCGACACCATCGAAGCAGCCAAAGTAGTAGAAGCAAACGAGAAACTCTATATCAACCGTGAAGAAGGATTTATCGGAACGACCTTGAAGAAAGATGAGTTCGTAGCCTGCTGTTCGGATATCGACGATGTCATTATCTTCTTCCGTGATGGTAAATATATCGTCACCCCCGTTGCCGATAAGAAATTTGTCGGTAAGAACGTTCTTTATGTCAATGTATTCAAGAAGAACGATAAACGTACAATCTACAACGTAGCCTACCGCAACGGAAAAGAAGGAACGACCTACGTAAAACGTTTCGCCGTAACTTCCGTGGTCCGCGACCGCGAATATGATGTGACACTGGGAACTCCCGATTCACGAATTACCTATTTCAGTGCCAACCCGAACGGAGAAGCCGAAATTATCAAAGTGACATTGAAGCCGAACCCGCGTGTACGCCGCATCATCTTCGAGCATGACTTCAGCGAAGTCAGTATCAAGGGACGCCAGGCACGGGGGATAATTCTCACCCGCTTGCCGGTACACAAAATATCCTTGAAACAGAAAGGCGGCTCTACTCTCGGTGGACGTAAAGTCTGGTTCGACCGTGACATACTTCGCCTCAACTATGATGGACGCGGCGAATACCTGGGAGAATTCCAAAGTGACGACTCCATACTGGTTGTACTGAACAATGGTGATTTCTACACCACCAACTTCGATTTGAGCAATCACTACGAAGACAATGTGAGCATCGTTGAGAAATTCGATCCCCATAAGGTATGGACCGCTGCACTTTATGATGCCGATCAACAGAATTACCCGTACCTGAAACGTTTCTGCTTCGAGGCCTCCAACCGCAAACAGAACTATCTGGGAGAGAATAAGAATAACCGTCTCATCTTGCTGACCGATGAGTACTATCCGCGTCTGGAAGTTATATTTGGCGGACACGACAGCTTCCGTGATCCGTTGGATATCGATGCAGATGAATTCATAGCTGTCAAAGGGTTCAAAGCCAAAGGAAAACGCATCACGACCTATACCGTGGATACGATCAACGAACTTGAACCGACCCGCTTTCCCGAACCTGAACAAGAGCAGCAGGAAAGCCCGGAAGAGGAACCGGAAAATCTGGACCCGGACAGTGATAAGAGCGAAGGCGATATTATTGATGAGATCACCGGGCAGATGAAATTATTCTGATGAAGAAAAAACTAATATATCTGGGGCTGACAGGATGCATCCTATTCGCCCTTTGCACCAGATTACAAGCGCAGATTGACAGTCTGCAAACCCATCGGTATGTAACACGTGCCACCATGTACGGTGTAGGATTTACCAACGTATTCGACACCTATCTTTCACCGCAGGAATACAAAGGAATTGACTTCCGTATTTCCCGCGAGACGATTCGGATGACTAAGTTATTCGATGGAAATGTGTCTGTGCAGAATTTCTTTCAGGCAGACATCGGTTATACCCATAACCGTGCCGATAACAATAACACCTTCTCCGGATTAGTCAACTGGAATTACGGATTACACTACCAGTTTCGACTGACGGAGAATTTCAAATTATTAGCCGGAGGATTGATAGATGCCAACGGAGGCTTTGTCTATAATCTCCGGAACACCAACAATCCGGCATCCGCACGGGCATACGTCAATTTGGATGCTTCCGGAATGGCTATCTGGCATTTGAAAATCAAACGGTACCCGATGGTATTACGCTATCAAGTCAATCTACCGGTGATGGGAGTAATGTTCTCACCGCACTACGGACAATCTTACTACGAGATATTCTCTCTGGGAAATTCGAGTGGAGTGATAAAGTTCACCTCCCTGCACAACCAGCCTTCACTGCGGCAGATGCTCTCGGTCGACTTACCGATAGGATATACAAAAATGCGATTCAGCTATCTGGCTGATTTGCAACAATCCAATGTAAACAATATCAAGACACATACCTACTCGCACGTATTCATGGTAGGATTTGTGAAAGACCTATACCGTATCCGAAACAAAAAAGGAACAGCTTTGCCTTCATCGGTCAGAGCCTACTAAGAGAACAAAATTTAATGTTGAAACTTCAAGTGAGATCAATTAAGAATGAGAAATAAGATTAGACAAATGCTTTGGCTGCTCTGCTGTCTTCCGGTATTGACCGGTTGCATCGGAGAAGAAGACTACGCCAATGATCCTGTAGGAAACTTCGAACAACTATGGAAGATCATCGACGAACAGTATTGTTTTCTGGAAGCAAAAGGTATTGACTGGGATGCCGTTCACGACAAATATAGCCCACTGATTATTCCGACAATGTCTAATGACGACCTGTTCGACATCCTAAGCCAGATGCTATACATTTTAAAAGACGGACATGTCAATCTATCCTCTGCCAAACGTACTTCTTTCTACGATGAATGGTATCAGGGTTACGACTGGAACTACCGGGAAGATATTCTCTATCAAACTTATCTGGGCAGTGCCAGCACAGGATACTATACATCCGCCGGTTTAAAGTATAAAATATTCGATAATAATATAGGATATATTCGTTATGAAAGTTTCAGTTCCGGAGTGGGCGATGGCAACTTGGATGAAGTTCTCCTCTACCTGGCCACCTGCAACGGATTAATCATCGATGTACGTGATAACGGAGGCGGAAACCTGACCAACTCCACCCGCATTGCCGCCCGGTTTACTAACGAGAAAACACTTACCGGATATATACAGCACAAAACCGGACCGGGACATAATGATTTCTCCAAGATGGAGCCGATCTATCTGGAACCATCCAACAGCATCCGGTGGCAGAAGAAAGTAATCATTCTGACCAATCGTCGTTGTTATAGTGCCACCAATGATTTTGTGAATGCGATGCGCAGCTTAAACAAGGACAACGAAGAGAAAAGAATCATCCAGTTAGGTGACTGGACCGGAGGTGGTTCGGGACTTCCCTTCTCATCGGAATTACCTAATGGATGGAGCGTCCGTTTCTCCGCCAGTCCGCATTTCGACAAAAACAAGCAACCCTTGGAAGAAGGTATTGAGCCGGACATTGCCATCAATATGTCTGAATCAGATCAACTTAAGCACAAAGACACTCTGATTGAAAAAGCATTCGAAATCTTAAGTGAATAACTTTATTGTCGAATTATTTGCCAAATCAGAAAATCTTCCTATCTTTGCACCGCTAAACAAAAAAGCTACACATGCGGATGTGGCGTAATTGGTAGCCGCGCCAGACTTAGGATCTGGTGCCGTGAGGCGTGTAGGTTCGAGTCCTATCATCCGCACAAATTACACTGTATTTACAGTTAAAAAGCCCCTAAAACGGACATTTTAGGGGCTTTTTTGTGTCCTCTTCGCTGGTCATCCGAAAAATGCTAACAACAATTCGGTGCCATTCTCGGTGACAGGATTCCTTTTTTTATCTTGATTTTTTGGATTCAAAGTAGGATTCACCAAAAAAAATCAAGTATGGAAAGAAAAAAAACTTTCAACGTTCTGTTTTGGCTACGGAAAAGTCGAACAAATGAAAGTCTGTCACCTCTGTTCTGCAGAGTTACAATCATGGGGCAAAGATACGAAATTCCGACGAATTGTCATATCTCCCCCGCTTCATGGTCGGCAGTCGCCCAAAAGTCACTCGGAAAGACAGCTGTAGACAAGGAAACAAACAGGTATATCGAAGATTTAAAATTGCAAATTGAAGAAACCTGTAACAAGCTCCGGCAAAAGAACTATCCCCTCAACATAGAGAACTTTAAACTCATGTTCCAATCAGAGGATAACGAATATTCTACCATTAAAACGCTGTTCGAATATCACATGATTATGGAAGGGAAAAAACTCTCCCAATCAACATGCTACCAATACGGAGTTACCTTGAAATATCTACTAAGCTACGTGCGAATCAAACACAAAGTGGCCGACTACGATATAAGTATCATCGACGCAGCTTTTGTCAATGAGTTTTTCGCCTATCTGCAAGGTTATTTGCGACAGGACAACATGAAACGATGCGATATTAACGGAGCATTGAAACACATGGAACGCTTCAAAAAAGTCATGGAAATGGCTTTCAATAACGAATGGATAAATCGAAATCCGGTAAAAGCACTCAAAGCACATAAAGAAAAAACCGACATCAACGAACTGGACGAAGAAGCCGTAAAACGACTTTCCACTGTAATACTACCTCCTAATCTGGGCATTGTCAGAGACTTGTTCATTTTTGCCGTGTATACCGGAGTCTCATACGAAGATATGACACGATTAACGCAAAAGAACATCGTTATCGGCATAGACAAAAGCCTGTGGCTGCATTACAAACGGGTCAAAACAGGTGTCCGTGTATCATTGCCATTACTAGAACCTGCATTGGAAATTATCAATAGATATGACACCTACCACAAAGGCGGCAAAAAGAACCAGCCGCTATTCCCTTATGTCAGCAATCAGATCATGAACCGTTATCTCAAAAAAGTAGCCAAACTCGCCGGAGTAGAAGACAGAGTTACGTATCACGTTGCCCGCCACACGTTTGCTACGACAATCACCCTGCAACATGAAATCCCACTCGAAACCGTATCAAAAATGCTGGGACATACAAAAATCACAACGACACAGGTATATGCACGAGTAGTCGATACGAAGGTAATGCGCGATATGGCAACACTCAAAGATATGTATTCACATAAAGAAGATAAATCACCCAATAATAAAACCGCAAACGAATGAAAGCAACCGTAATTATCAATCAGGAAGAACTGGAACTGAAAGCTATCGACAGCATGATAGCGTATGAGAAAAGCTTCATCACCTATTCAGAAATGAAGAAGGCGGTTAGTGATGCGTTGCGGCATTATGGCAGCAGGGAAGGACACCGGAAAATTGTCCTGAAAGGGTGGATTATAAAGACGATCTACGCTCTCGACAGTAACCAACTGAAGGACCTCGACCGGATTACTTTTGAATACCTGAATGAACATTAATCACTTGAATGAATATTAACCATATAAAAAGCAGAATTATGAAAACAGAAACCAACAGCATGAGAATCGTGAAACCTGAAAAGACAGATACAGCCGGAACTCCCCAACAGGAAAAAGACCCTGAAAAATCGAAATACAAGCCCGTTACGCCCGTTATGCTTGACACCGTGCCCGAAGATGCTGTATTCATCCGATCAGCCGATGTATGCAAGCTGCTCAACATCAGCAACTCGACATTGAGAAACCTGCGTGCGGAGCGAGCTATCCCATTCTATAAGCTGGGCGGGACTTTCCTATACAGCAAAGAAGAAATCATGAATTACCTGGCATCTAATTACAGCAGCAGAATATGAGCAAGAACGGATTTTCCTATTACAAAGCGGAAACAGACCGCTTTCAGGACATCAAAATAAAACGCCTGAAGAAGAAATACGGGTGCGACGGCTATGCCGTATACCAATATGCATTGAACGAAATTTACCGTGTCGACGGTTCGTATATCCGCTGGACGGAAGATCAGCTTTTCGACTGTGCCGACTATTGGGGCATGAACGAGGAACGGGTGAAAGAGATTGTAGACTATTGCGCTGAAATCTGCCTGTTCGACCCCGTCGTGTGGAAGATGAAATGTATTCTCACCTCCCGGGCCATTCAAAGCCGATATATAGACATCTGCAAGCTGGCGAAGAAGAAAATGTATATCCCGCTGGATATTCTTCTCGTAGAACCGGAGCAGCCCATAAAGGAGCCCGTCACTATGCCTCTGTTTGAAGCTGCGACAGCCGCGGAACCGACCGGGCAAAACGTACCGGACGTGTCGGTGTCACCGACAACAGTAGAACCTACTTTCGAGAAACTTCCGGAAGATTTCCAGAACTTTCCGGAAAGTTCTGGAAACCTTCCGGAAAAAATCGACAAAGAAAAGAAAAGCAAAGAAAAAGAAAACAAAGAAAAGTCCTCCTCTATCCCCCTACCGACTATCGGAGAACTCACGGAGGAGGAAGCGAGAGCTTTGCTTTCTTCCACTCCGTTGGGGAGAAACAAGTCTGAAACGACCATTGCAACAGGTGGCAATACTGCTTCCACAACTACCGGGAAACGCCCGCCACAAGTGGAGGCGGCGGCGCGCGAACAAAAGCCACGCAATCCCAAAGGGCTGATAGAGGCCCTAAGCCCTTACAATCTTTCCCCCCGGGAACTTGAGGAGGTGCTCAAACTGTCCGGACACGGCGAAATAGGAAATCCCGTATGGCAAATTCTAGGCGAAATGCATGGAAACAAACGCCTGCGGATGCCCCGGTTGTTCCTGTTGAAGCGGCTACGGGATGCCGTGGGGTTGATAGCGGGCAGCAGTCACGGAGATGCCGGAATAAAAAACAAATCGGCTTCATAGCCTCACAAAAAGCAACAACGATGAGCGAAAACAGAAAAGCAACCGACACGCCGCTCTACTACCCCCGCAAAATGCGTACAGGGTGGTGCGTGGCGCACGAAGTGACAGCCGCAGGCATCACTATCGAGAGATACGGAATACACTGCCAGACGTATGCGGAAGCATACCGGCGGGGGGGGGGGGTGAAACGGGAACAAAAGAAACGGGG